>Ga0208644_1001254_pt1 | contig 21503 bp, 36 predicted proteins | sample VirMetDEL_Nov_18_FD_184517 | JGI IMG/M metagenome (GOLD analysis project Ga0208644, IMG submission 184517) | Aqueous microbial communities from the Delaware River and Bay under freshwater to marine salinity gradient to study organic matter... | ecosystem: Environmental > Aquatic > Marine >...
TTAGCAGTTCCTGATACGTCTCCTCGTCACAGTCCTGATACGGTGCCTGTTGGTAGGTATGATCAGAATGTGGGAGGAAGCTGATGCCGCTGCACAGGTCGAAGTTACGATAGACCCATGCACCAACCTCCAGCCATTCCTCATCACGTACGCTGATGGTTACCGAAGGCTTGTGTTCGCACCAGTTGACGGCGTACGCCTTCCAGAGTTCCAGCTGTTCCAGTGCGGTCATGTCGTTACGGGTAACCGCATACTCAGGCGACTTGACCGGGAACGAGAAGACCACGGTCGATTCCGGATGGAACACCTCCGGCTCTGACGGGACACCCTCGTCCACCATAAGCTGGGTCAGCGGGTCTTTGACATCGCCCCGGACCGTGCGGATGTAGTACGGGCTGTGTCGTGCATGGATGCCGGACCCTGCATCAACCAACTGCGACACCGTACCGGACGGCTTGACGCAGGTAATTGCAGCAGACTGTGGAATGTTCAGACGCTCGGCCCACTCCTTGTTAGTATCAACGGCAACCTGTCGGAGTTCGGCAAGAACCTCTGGGTCGGGATGGCTGGTCACCACAGAGTCCATGATTCCTGTCAGGCTGACACCCAGCAGACGTTCCTCCTCGGTGTTCTTCGTCCACACCTTACGTAGGTATGGGAACTTGGTGTAGGTGGACTGGACCGTCCCGAGGATCGTGGCGAGACGTACCTTGTTCTTCAACGACTCTACGCTGTCGGTACCCCGTACGACAACCTCGGTCAGGTTACAGAACTGATTCGACCGCAGGATGATCTCGGAGCATGGGTTCGTCCCCCACTCGTACCCTGCCTTACGACGGCCATGTTTCTCGACGTGCTTATCTGCTGCGTACCGGGCGAAGATACCACGCTCACCAGACTTGGATTCGACCAGTGCTGTCCACTCACGGAGGAAGGACTCTACATCGGGCTTCTCGGTGTAGACAACGGAGTTGTTTGCCAAGGCACGTTGAGCATTCTGCTCCCACCACTGACCAGACTTGGCATGACGCATCCGATCGTCGGACAGGTTCGACAGGCTGATCATGGCAGACCTGCGTACACCACCGACGACGACAATGTCACCAATCTTGCACATGATGTCGTGGCACTCGATGCTGTTCAGGCGACGACCGACGGCACCACGGAAGACGTTGATGGTGAAGCGGAACAGATCGACGAGCGGCTCCGGACCAGAGGCACGACCACCGAATGTCTTCAGCTTGGAACCGGACGGACGGACCTTCGACACGTCCCACTTCGGAACTTCCCCGGCGTACAGCATGGCGATGAGTTTACGGTACGCCTTGGCCCAGCCTTCCTTCGAATCGTGGACGACGATGATGTCCTCGGAGTCGAACAGCTGGTCCGGAACCTCCGGCAGGTTGGCGATGTGCTGACGCTCGACGGAGAAGCCGACACCAGTCCCGCACAGCAGGATCATCATGGCCTCATCGAACGCCTTCATGTCATCGACAGCAAGGTACGAGCAGTTGTACCCGGCGGTGTTGTCGCGGTCGAGGGCAGGTCCGGCAGTCATCATCATCCGCATGGACGGCATGATGGACAGGGACAGGATGGCCTCGCGCAGTTCCTTCACGACAGCCTCGTCGTCGATACGACGGGCAACCACGTTATCCACGTAACGATCCACCGTCTCCGACCACGTTTCTCGTCGGCCCTCCTCGGGCAACCATCGGGCGTAGCGGGACAAGGCGATGAACTGTTGGTATTGTGTGGGTAGGTGGTTGGACGACATTACTTTATCTCCGGCACGGTGAAGCGCAGGTTAGACCTGACTTGATAGATTTTCTGACGGCCAACCACTTCTTCCTCCACCCATACACGGACGTTCGGATAGCCACGGTCAGCATAGTAACTTTTGATATTATGAACGAGTCGCTGACTCGCCAATTTGCTTTTGAGATAGTCTTGTGGTTCTGCCATAGTTCTGGGATTCTCCGCTGAGTTGGCTGAGTTGTCGGGTCTGATTGTTGGGGAATCAGTGGTTAGAATCTACCACGCTTACGGAAAATTGTCGAGCGTCGTCCGATTTTTTTGGCGTGACGGTGACCCGCAGGTTTCGTCCGTCGCTTGACCTTGGTGCGGATGACCCGCGTCTCTACTTTCTTTGCCATACCTGTTGTCTTTCTGCTGATAACCTTGAATAAAAAATATTCAATTCAAGGTTATGGCACATCACCAATCCGGCCATGCCGTCTCGTCTGGGGTGTAGATGATCTCTGATCCTACCCGGTGAGGGTAGTATTCAAAACTGAAATCTGACAGCGACATGTTGATGGCGTCGGCCACCGCCCCGTACGACACACCGTTACCCTTCACCTCAAGACAGAGGACAGGACGACACCGCTCGATGGTATCCTTGGCACCACGCAGGACAGCAGGTTCGTGACCCTCGGCGTCGATCTTCATGAAGTCCAGATACGGCAGGGCGAGTGTGTCGATGGGAATGACCTTCACGAAGTACGCAGTACCGTCTGCCTTCTGTCCCGGTGCAGCCAGTGACCACATACCCGAATTGCCCTGACGATTGTGGACCAGCGTCATCATGTCCGACGTCCACGACGCACCCTCGTTTCGAATGACCACGTTGTTTAAACTGGAAGTGTTCCGGGTCAGGCATTCGGCGTTCTCAGGATTCGGCTCCATGGCCCAGACCTCATCGAACTCCTCCGAGAGGTGTCGTGTCCAGATGCCGACATGGGCACCGACATCGAGGGCCAGACGTCGCCGCTTGGTCAGGCCGAGGGCAACCTTGCGTGTCCCGAGTTCGTAGTCGGGACCGGCGAAGTGTGTGTCGGAATCAGGTAGCCAGAGGCCGTTGACCTGTTTCATAGATACTCTTCCCGGAATTCGAACTGCTGCTGACGCTGCTCACGTTCGAGCCTGATGATCTCTCGCTCGACGTACCATTTAATCTTGTTCAGGTCGTAGAGCGTTGTCGCCCCGTCCTTCCTGCCCAGCCTGTAGCACGCCTTGAAGATGTTGCCAACGCTGAAGTTCATCCCTCGATACTCGATCAGGTCTTGAAGTTCTGTCGCACCGGAGGGCAGTTCGTAGTAGCTGGTGGACCAGCCGTCGGATTTAACTGTGGTTGAGGATGGCATTGATCTTTCTCCTGATGAATGTAGCTTCGCCGGTGTTGATAACTTGGTGAGCGAACGAACGTACCTGATGGTAATCAACTCCTGCCAGATCACAGACGGTGACGAAGTCTGCTGCGGTTACACCTACTGATGCGAAGAGCCAACCCTTTGCCCGGTCACGTTCCAGTACTGCTTCTGCTGATTCATTCTCGGCTTCGGGCTTTGTCGCATCTAGCATCGCCTGAAAAATAACAGCCAGAAACAACAGCTTGTGCGGGTCACCAGACGGTGTCTGCGACAGTACCTCTAACTGATCGTCAAGGTCAATGGAAATCTTTGAGGACACGGCGGACTACTTTCTTACGTTGCTCTTCTGTCAGGTACTCCTGCGGTATAAACCTTATCTTGTCGATGAACTGGTTGTAGAACAGGCGGTCGCCTTCTGCATTGACTTCCGTCAATACATTACAGACATGCTGAAGATTCGTCTCGGCGTAGGTCAACCCGCTGCGAGATTCGAATTCTGCCAGAATTTCAAAGTGGAATATCTGTTTGCCCTGTCGGCGTATGTCGTCGTTGACGTACCGACTTGACGAGGTATACGACCGCCAATCTGACGGGGCCATCCGCTTACCTCTGCTGTACTTGTGGTACTGCTTCTTACCTATGTACCGTTGGCCGCTTTCTAAATTGACAATCAGATATACAAAGCCGAATGAGTTGTCCGGGTCGAGTTTGATCTTGGATGGATTTTTCCAGTGACCGTTACCGGACGACTTCCTCGACATTTGGTGTATTCACAACATGGGTTAGGTACTTCACTCCGTTGGAGTATCGGAATCCTCGGAGTCCTGCGCCGCCATTTGCATCGGCCCAGCATTCAAACTTGTGGTCGCAGAAACTGCAACCTTTCGCCAGTCCGAGGTTGCCCGACTTCCCTTCTGGAATCGGATCGTGACATCTCGGAGGTGGCGTATCAGAAGACAGGACGGTTTTGACATGGCTGACCCGCTCCTCTGCATTGATCATATGGTTGTCGGAGATAGTGCAGACCTTGATCTCACCGGACTCTTTGTTGATGGCAAGGAACGCAGCGCGGTCGTCACCACACGCCTTGGCATACCCGCTGATCTGCCCGATGTAGCCAAACGGATCATCCTCAACAAGTGCCGACGCATCCTCGAACTTCTTCATTCCGTAACGTGATGCTGTCTTGACGTCGGTGATGACGCCGTCGATCCGGGCATCCATGTGTCCCGTGACACCGTCGATCTCGACTTCCTTCTGCTCGTCTTCGACGGTGTGTCCAGCCTCTTTGATCAGGAACAGGATCAGGGCTTCCATAAGGTGGCCCATCAGGAACTTGATCCTGAGACTGTACGGCATGTCGGAGCCGGAGGTCTGTCGGTTGATGTCGTACCACAGTTGACGGTCGGGCCGTCCCATGTTCGACATACGCAGTGTCTTCGGTTTGCTGGCTGGTTCTCCGATAGAACGCAGCACGGCCTCGCGCATGTCATGAATCATCGCCTCGACATTCGCCGGATCAGGATTTGAAATCCCAAAATCGAACAGCGTCTGGAGGTCTTCGGGTATGTTCTCGATGCGTTTCATGCGGCCTCAATTAGTTGGGGGTTTAAGTCAGGTACCCCCGGACCTGTACATGCTATGCAGAAAGATCAGCTGCCTGATCAAAGTCAGCCATCGGGTCAACCTCGGGGGTGTACTGGTTCAGATTGAGAACCTGTACGCCGAGCAACTCCGCAGCCCATACATCATATCGTTTGTAGTGGACAGGTTTAAACGAGACCACAACCTCTGACTCGTTCCCGATCAGGACATTCGACGGTATGTCATTCTTCTCGGAGTCAACAACAAGGATACTGTTGTCCACCACATCCGACTCACCGGTTTCCCGGTTGTAGATGCGCTTGGTATTACGGGCCTTGAACTGGATGAAGTCACCCATCGTCCCCTTCGGGTCAGTCTTGATCTTGCTGCCAAGATTCTGCTCTGTCAGGAAAGCCTTGTCCTCTTCAGAGAGGTGACCGATGTTGATCGAATACTCGATCTTCTCCGGATCCCACTTGTTCTGAACAGGCTCATGAACTTTGGCCCAATATGCTTTACCACGTAGTGCAGCCATACTGCATTTCTCCTTTTGTCTGAGGGGGCACGAATCCCTGAGTACGTGCGTGGATGGAATCTATGCGAAGTCTGACTAGAAGTCAAACCTTATTTGATGTTCGTATAGATTTTCTATTTCTTGAATGTCCTCCAAGAAATCCTCGAAGTCTTCCTTCACGCTGTAGAATTCGAGAACACGTTTCATCTCGGTGATTGGCACACCGGCCTCACCCTGATGGCGACGTATGAAACCGCGAAGCGATGCCGTCACCACCTCGTCTACCCATTCGTCGTTCAAGTTTACTTCAACCCTCATTAGGTTTCTCCAGTTGGTTAATAGCCATGTTGTAACAATCCGCACGGACGATGAATCCGTTGTCACCGTCCTGTTCTCCACGACGTAGGAATCGTGCGTCTTCGATATACTTCTTCTTGTCGTAATGACCCAGCACCCACGCACGGCTGTTGTCGTAGTGGACACGGCAGAAGATGTAGATGTTGCAATCCTGTCGTGGATTAAAGTTCGCCACCGAACAATCGTAGTAGTCCATCGGCGGAGTACTGGTCCGCTTTGTCTTGACGTCTGCTGTACGTCCGTCAGGCAGGATCATGTCGTACTCGTAGGTGTGACTGATCTCGCCGCCGTAGATACGTTGTGCAGCTATCTCCCCGAGGAACCCGGCAAGGTTACCGCCACCACGTTCGATGGAGTTGTTCAGTTCACCCATCTCGGCGGACCGTTTAAACGCCAAGCTACGATCATCGTCTGTGAATTCCACCATCTGCATTAGTGTGTCTCCGACCAGTTGCTGCCCACCTTCCAATCACAATCAAGCGGACATTTAAACTTTAGCTGCTCGGCCACAGCCTGTACAGCATTTCTGGATATGAGTCCGATCTCCTCGGGATCGAGACTGGCGTCGGCCTCGATACAAAGTTCATCGTGAATCATGGCTACGATGTTCGCGCCGTCGGGCAATGTGTCGTGGACATTGATGAGCCACTGTTTGGCGATGACCGCAGCGCAGGATTGGAGCAGCGTGTTCAGTGCTGCATGTTCTGAACGGATGCGGAGACGTCGTCCGTCGATGCCACGGATAGTACCTGCCCCTGCTGCTTGGGTAACTGTTCTGTGTAGGTTAGCAAATGATGGCATACCACGGAGATAGCGTTGCCTAATTGCATTACCTTCTTCTGGTCCGCCTCCGACAATTGTTCCCAGCTTGGCATTTCCTGCCCCGTATAGCAGAGCGTACGTGAAAGTCTTTGCTCCAGCCCTTGTAGGCAATCCTGCAAGTTGCTGAGTTCTTGTGTGAACGTCGCCATGAATCAGTTCCTCTGTGTAGTCCTTGTCGTTGAGGTAGTGGGCAAGGCATCGAAGTTCGATACCGGCAAGGTCAGTGCCGATGAGTTGTCGTCCCGTCGGCACAGTCCAGCACGACCGGCACTCCTCGCCGTACTCTGACTGTGGTCCGGGTACCTGCTGTAGGTTCGGCCCGGTGCAGGACATGCGGTGGGTGATGGCACCCAGTGTCAGGTACCCGCAACGGACACGACTGTCACTGTCTACCTTGTCGAGCCATGATGATACCTGCGCCACCCGCTTCTGTAGCAGGAGGTACCGGGCAATCTTCTGTGCCAGCGGCAGGTCGATAGCCGACAGCGTTGCCTCATCGACAATGGGCTGGCCCTTCTCGGTGTGCTTCTCCGGCACCCAACCCTGACGCATCAGTCGATCTGCGATCTGTTGTCGGGAGGCGAGGTTGAATGTCTGCCACTCGATGGCCGTGTGTTCACCACCACAGACGGCGATGTCATCTAGGTGGTTGAGTCCGACAGCCGACAGGCTACCATCCTTCTTGTACTTCGGGGTGACAATACGTTTAGGTTTCGGAATGTCAGGTAGTCCGGACAAAACCTCGGCCTCGATCTCGGCTACCTCGGTAGACAGACGTGCAACCAGACAGGCTGCGGTCGGCTGGTCTAGGTAGTAGCCGTGGTTCTCCACCTCGTTCATCACCGCACGGACACGATGCTCCATGCGGATGGCGTCCGTCCACGATGCACCACGGTTAGGCTTGTCCATGCTGAAGGCTTCGCCTTGCAGATGTTTGAGTACGGCGTGTGTCAGGTCAACATCCTGACGGCAGTACTCGATCATCTCCTCGGTAGCCCCAAGGCTCCAGTCGTGGAAGTCGATCTTGGCATTGTTTAAACGGACACCCCATGCTCGAAGACTATGACCACCGGGGCGGTCAGGCCAGAACAACTGGCTGAGAAGCATGGTGTCACGGACGATACCAAGATCAAGGTCAGCTGCCCCTCCGGGGCCACACAGCAGACGGTTGATTACCGGGATGTCGAAGTTGACAGCGTTGTGTCCGTAGATTCTGTTGAATCCACGAAGGTAGTCAGGCAACTCTGACATGTTCTCGGCGGTGAATGTCCGACGATCCTCGGTATTGACGACACGAGTACAGGCAACGTGAATGACTGTGGCGTCAAGGTCGTCGGTCTCTATGTCAACAATTACGTCAGGCATCAGGTGAAATCTACGAGTGGGCTGTCATCCATGATAGGGGTTGTACCATCATCCGGTTCGTTTGTCTCGGACAATCTTCCTGTCACCTTGTCGTAGTACAGGTAGGTGGCAGGACCGGTGATCCCGGCGAAGCGGTTCTTCAGGACACGGACTGTCGTCGTGTTCCGCATCACCTCGTTCTCATGCTGCCCATTTCTTTCAAGGCCAATGACCATGTCCGAAAGTTGGGCAATGGCAGCAGAGCCGCGAAGCTGAGACAGGCTGGTCGCTGCGCCGTCCTCATGACCCTGACCCTGTGGCCGTCGCAGGTGCGACACCATAATCAGGCTGACACGTAGTTCCTGCACCAGCATACGCAGCTTGGTCACGATCTCGTCGATGGCCTTACGCTCGTCACCGTTCTCCTGTGACGACACCACGATGGACAGATGGTCAAGGACTATGTACTTGCAGTCCAATGCCTTTGCCATGTGACGCACACGGCCCACGATGTTTTCCAGTGTGTTCGATCCGAACGAGTCATAGAAGAAGATACGGTCGGTGGCAAGGGTCTGATCGAAAGCCCGACGCAGTTCCTCCGGTGTCGTCTCCGTGTCCGGCAGATGCAGCGGCTTGTTCGCAGCCATCGACATGAAGCCAAGGGCTGACCGCTTCATGGATTCTTCGAGGAACATGCAGCCGATGTTGTCCTCGGTGACGTTCAGCAGGTGGTACATCAGTTCACGTACGACGGCGGACTTGCCCAGTCCTGACCCGGCGGTCAGCGTCACCAGTTCACCGACACGTATGCCGTAAGTCATCTCCTGTAAGCCCTGATACGGGTACGGGACAGACGGTGTGTCGTCCTCCTCCGACACCAGTTCCCAGAGCGATGAGCCACGCTTGATACCCTCCGGTGTAAACGGCAGGGCATTCCACCAGCGTCGGGTGTAGTCCTCGACCTGTCCTCCGGCGAGATATTCGCCCACGTCCTTCAGCGGGGCGAGGTCAACCACCTTACATTTGTTAGGCTCGAACAGATTGGCTACATCCTCGGTCGCACGTTTACCTGCCTCGTCATTGTCGAAGGCGAGGTAGATTGTCTCGAACGTGTTGAGGTATTCGAGATTGGCCTTGATGGCCTTGACCCCGGTGGCTGACGGCATCCCGACGGTCGGCCACTTCGACCCGTTCATCTGGTGTGCCGCCAGTGTGTCGAGTTCTCCTTCGCAGATGGTGATTGTCTTACCGCCGCCGGGGAATAGCTGCATACCGAACAGGTGCAGCTGCTCACCACCGTCCCACGAGAATGTCTTGTTCTGATAGTACCGTGTCTTGATGCCACGTAGTACGCCGTCTCTGTCGTAGTATGGGTACAGGTGACGATGAGATGCGTTGTCGATCTTGACACCGTACTTCTCGACGACTGCTGCTCCGATCTTTCTGTCGGCCATCACGCTGCACGACAGCCCGTTCAGCATCTCGGTGAGACGACTGTTAGGCGCATGGTTTCTCGGCGGCATCTGAATAACTGTGTTGTCCATGTATGGCATGACCTCCTCAATTAGTTCGCCGGAGTAGGACTGTTCTGTCCCCCGGCAGGAGAAACAATGGAAGTGTCCGTCGGTATAGACGGCACCAGCATCTGATGATCCACACAGATGACAGGGAATGTGTATCTTGACTGGTTCTGATTCGCTCATCTTTTTCTCAGAAGAAGAGGGGCCGTCCGAAGACAGCCCCTTATGTTTAAACGAGTACCGGAGTCCCATCTTCCGGCTTGTACATACGCCGTCCGCTCTGGCCCTTTCGGTAACGATTCCATGCTTGTGCAATGATCGCCATCAGGTCAGATCGGTGCTGCATCTTACTCCGAATCTGCTGGTGTGCCCGATAACGAGGATCGTCGATGGTCAACATTTCATTGGTGATGAGTCCGTGGAAGAACTCATCTGCCTGTTGAACGTCGATCTTAGACGCGATGAAATGTAGCGCACCGAAGTAGGCAGGACTAGGCAGACCCATTTGCTTTGCAGGGTGATAAGCCTTCAACATGCTACGCTGAAGTGCGTCATCACCGTACGTCAGGTAGCTGTCGAGGAAGTCTTTCGACAGCAAGGGTTTTTTCGAACTGTAGAAGTGCGACGCAACTTTACCGTCTTCTGATGACGGACGGTTATACATCATGATGATTCGAAGCATCGCCGCAACCTGTGGTGCGTTCTTGATGTCAAAGTGTGCAGACAAAACGTCGGACGGTGATCGCTTTACTCCTGTATCCATGACATGGTAGGATTCCTCCTTCACCCCGTACAGGATCGAGGCTTCAAAAGAAATACCTGTTTCGACACAGGCAAGGAGTCGATGCTGTCCGTTGAGAAGTCGGGCAGTATCGCTGAAAGTAATACTGTCACCTGTCAGTTGGAAATTGCCATCCTGTAGTTGACGGATACAGTGGTTCAACGCTGACGTACGCAGCGGTCGGTTCTTGATGTTGTGTTCCAGCATGACTTCGGCCAGCTGGGGTGTGATGGTCCGTACCTCATTCATAACTTTGTTTGCGTTCTGAATGTTTAAACGGACTTGGGTTTCTGGTTGCTGTTTTGGTAGGGGGCTCATGCCGGTTCCTTCCGTCGAGACGGTGGCCTGTTCCCGGACGTCCCGAGATAGTGTCCACCAAGGAATGTTGCACTGCAACATAGCACGTACTATATTTCTGATAGGAGGTACATACATCATGTCTTACATTCTATCAACACTTGTTTTCGATGTGTTTGATATGCTGCCGGGATACCGACAGTCTTGGTTCAACAAGTTTAAACAAGGAGTTATCCGCTATGGAACCGCTCGTGCTGAAGACGCTCTTCGGAACGGTCACCCTTACTGATCGCAGCTACAAACTGGAAAGTCCGGCGTGGGGCTTCGGGTTGGATGTGTCGTGGGCGGCACCGGAGTGGTGTACTTTCCCGTCCACCTTTACCCAGACCAGCGGATCGTAGAACTTTCCGTACTGATCCCAGAGCCATCGAGGGTTGCGTACCGGCTTGAAGTCCGGGAAAACCCTCGATGCTCTTAGCTGCTTCCACTGTGCCATGACACGGCCCGATCAGTTGATGATCAGGCATCATACTCCTCTGGCTCGTAGTCGTCAAGGCAGGTACATTCCTCCTCATCCTCCGACATCAGCTTGGCTGACAGCATCGTCTGTATCAGGGAGATGGCTGCTGACTTGTCAGGGGCACAGTCGAAGATCATGTCGAAGGTAACTGCCAACATACCGACAGCAGCATCTAGGACTTCGACGTCGTTGGTTTCGTGTAGGTCGGCCAGTGTATCCAACACTGAATTGTACACGAGTTCGCTGTGTTCTTGGTTGCTCATAGCAATCCTTTCGTTCCCGATAGTACCGAACCGGACCTATCGGGGTGTGCAGGGACGACAATAAATGCCTGATTCCTGCGGGTTTAAAGGTGCGACAATTTGTCCTATTGGTGGGACCATGTCGCGGCTGGTACATAAGTTCTGTCGCGTTAGAGAATAACTAGAAAACATATTGTTATTATTTCTCTTACCTATTTCCTAGTTATCTTTATGGTTGTCGGTAATCCATCACCCCCTAGACAATACGTACTGAAAGACTAGGGCAGCGACGGCAACTATTACTATTCCAGTTACCACTAGAATGTAGCCATCCAACAGTCGGCACAGTAGAGCCATGATCGTTTGCGGACGACTGCTGTCTTCTCCTCGCACTCGTTACACAATGGCTCTTCGACGTACTGCTCATGTTTCGGGGCCACCGTCGTACCAGAGTTCGAGGTCGTGGATGAATTCTTCTGTGTCGTCATCACTGACCGGCTCCCCCGCTACGCTTGTCACGTAATCCTTTACGACCTCGGGGAGAACGGTTGTTGATGTAATTATGCAGGGACTGGACGGAGACTTCGTTATGGTAGACTTGGTTGTACGAGCATCCTCCTGATCCTGATCTGACCATGTCGATTTTTCCTTTATATCCCGCGACCCTGATGGCATTGGCTGTCATCCCTGTTAGTTCTGAGGCTTGCTTGATGGTGATGTAGATTGGCTTAGTCATGTTCTAACTCGATGGTGATGGGCTGGTTGTCGGTCCCGAAGGACCGGATGGTGTGGTCGTTTCCTTCGCTGTCAGTTACGGTTACGTTGGTTACCTTGTAGTCACCCCTGTCGTGAGACTGGACGGTGATCTTGGACACGTTGTTTAAACTTAGTTCCATGGTTGCTCCTATTTCATCCAATATCCGTAGATCATCTTGTGAGTGCTGTCCCATGTGTCGTGGGCCACACCGTCGATGACGGCTACAAAGTGCCGTGCCATCCGGGCTATCACACGTCCCTCTGGCATGTCGCGGACATAGGCTTTGCGTCCTACGAACTTGGGGGCGGCAACCCACTTCCATCCGTGTGCTGCCAGCACCTTGTCGAAGTCATCTTTGTAGATGCCGTTCCGTGCGCTGCGAGACTTGCCACGGCCTTTGACATTTGCTTCGGCCAACTGATTGTAGGCTTCCCTGTAATCCATTTGCAGGGCTATCGCCATTGCACGTGCCGCGCAGTCACCGGCTGTGCCTTTGAAGTATTGACTGCGACCGCCGTCGCTGTAGGTATAGTGAGCCATGTCGGCCTCCTGTTGTTGACGGACATAAGGTATTTAATGAGCATTCAAATGTCACGTGCTATTTCTGCATAGCAGGTATGCAGATGTTGCATGACTGTTTAAACGGAGCCCGTCAGTGGACTTGGTCAGTCGGCATATTCTCGAAGGTGAGGATTGCCCTGACACCACAGGCAACAAGGTGCGCTGCAACGTCAGGGCTGTCGTCGGACTTCTCAAGCTGGTCGATGATGAATTCAAGGTGGACGTCATCGGGCTGAGTCTTGGCGATGTTGTCGGCAAGTTCTACGCAGAGGTCGTGGAGTTCGTCACCGGCATCACGTATTCTTCCGGCGAGACGAACCATTTCGGTGCGGACGTCTTCTTCTTCCATTGCACAATCCCCTGCTTACCGTTCACGTAGTAGCGTCGGTATGCTACTACGGGATCACGGTGTTTAAACAGGTCAGGCATACACTGCGGCACCGAAGTTCGGAAGGGTTTTGTCGGAATGTGTGCAGGCGGATTGGCGAGGGGCTCGATGAGTCGGGCTGTCTTGTGGACCTTGTCGTACCTGTAGGTGTACTCCCGACACAGGCTGATGAGTAGCTGGTGCGTCCAGACGTAGTTGCCTACCGCTTCACGTACCCAGACAGCAGACGGATGGTTCTTGTGTGTCGCCTTATACATGCCGTGCCAGTTGGCGTGATCGTCGCCGTCGAGGATTCGATGGGCAGTAGACAGTAGCTGCGCCGTCTCAAGGATCATCTTGACGACGTGCTTGTCTCCGTGATGAGCGGCACAGACAACCGGGTCGGGGTGCAGGTAGAAGATGTTCATGTTTAAACGCGGTCCTTCTTGTTGATGTATGTCTCGTACCAGAACTTGAGTTCGTCCATGGACATTTTGTCCAGATACTTTTCGGTGATGTCCTCGCAGTAGTCGAACTGCGACGCACGGGGTCGGTCGTGATCGACGTTCTGTTCGTACAGATCATCAACCACGGCTTCGTAATAGGTGCGGTAGTAGTTGCTATGTGTCCTGTCGTTCATCGGGGCGCAGCCTACTTGATGATCTTCACATCGTATCCGAGCAGCTCGGATACTTCTGCGATGGTCAGTTCTTTGGTCTGTCCTTCCCGGAGATTGATGCCGCTGATCTCGTAGAAGATGTCAGGATCGAATCCGGGGATGTCCCGGACACGCTCCCGATCTTTCGGGTCGGCCTCGTCCCACGACTTCTGGAAGGCTTCTTTGTATGTGTATTCACGCAGATACCCGCCCGTCGTGGTATGTGTCGGGTAAGCCTCCTTTTCCTCATCGGTCATGTCAGATTCCTCGACCCACTCGGTCAGGTTGAAGTAGAGGAATTCGGGGAGGTACGCCCGATCCCATTCGGACCGCCTGATCGCCTTGTTGAATACTCGGATGGTGTCAGCCGTCTCCGTATTGAAATACCCGGTCTCGTAGTTGACCGAGTTCCAGTTCCCGGTGTTCCATTCGCCGGTGTTGCGGTTGCCAGTGTTGCGGTTGCCGGTGTTCCAGTGGCCGGTGTTGTAGTGGCCGGTGTTGTAGTGGCCGGTGTTCCAGTCGCCGTTGTTCCATTCGCCAGTGTTGTATTTCCCGGTGTTGCGGTTTCCGGTATTGTGGTTCCCGGTGTTGCGGTCAATCATTGATTGCTTCTCCGTAGCGTTCACGGACCAGTCGTCCGTATTGGTTAAGGCCAAGGCTTTGCGTCATGGCTGCGCGATAGACGGCCTCGTAAAAACTATGTACTAATCCTCTGGGTCTGTCCATCCCGAAGGTCGATACCGCTGATCTTGTAGAAGACATCAGGGTCGAATCCGGGGATGTCCTTGACACGCTCACGATCTTCCGGATCAGCCTCGTCCCACGACTTCTTGAAAGCCTCCTTGTATTTGTATGATTTCAGGTAGCCTCCCATTGTCTTGTATTCAGGGTAAGCCTCCTTTTCCTCATCGGTCATGTCAGATTCCTCAATCCACTCGGTCAGGTTGAAGTAGAGGAAGTCGGGGAGGTATGTCTGATCCCATTCGCACCGGCTGATCGTCTGGTTGAATACCCGGACGGTGTCGGACGTGGTCGTATTGAAGTAGCCGGTTTCGTCGTTACACGAGTTCCAGTAGCCGGTGTTGCTGTGCCCGGTGTTGTATTTCCCGGTGTTGCGTTTTCCCGTGTTCCCGTCCCCGGCGTTCTTGTCCCCGGTGTTGCAGTAGCCGGTGTTGTATTTCCCGGTGTTGCGGTAGCCGGTGTTGCAGTAGCCGGTGTTGATGTGGCCGGTATTGCGGTAGCCGGTGTTGCGGTTCCCGGTGTTGTAGTCCCCGGTGTTGCTGTGCCCGGTGTTGTATTTTCCGGTGTTGCGGTTAATCATCGTATCGCTCCTTCGTTTCACGGACCAGTCGTCCGTATTAGATTTTGAAATGCTTGGTAGACTGCCGTTGCACTTGTAGCCTCGTTGTATCCACCTTGTCCGAAGTGTAGCCCAGCATTGCTATAGGTTTCTTTTAATTCGCGCATGAATTTGCTGGTGCCTCGGGTAGGTCCAATTCCTTTTTTCTGTAGTGCTTGTGCGGCCAGCTGTTCTACACTTACCCCGTACAATTTCTCGACTTCGTCAAAGACACGTAGTGTCCAGAATGTGTCGTAGAAATCTGCCTTCGTGGTTTTGATCCAGTTCCACATGACGGTTTTGGAATTGATGTTGGGTGCTTCTGCATGACACCGCCAGCATAGCAGGACTAGATTATCGACGGTGTCTGGTCCGCCTAACTGCGCCGGGATGATGTGACATTTTTCTAATTTAGATTTCTTTCCGGATCGTTTCACCCCACAACGCCAGCACCTATGCTCCGCCTCGTCCCAGTCTGTGCCAAGGTCTTGCTCGTAGACTCGTGGTTGCCAGTATTCGACGATGGCTTTGTGTGTCGGTAGGTTAGCCATTAGATGATCCCTTCATCTTCCAGCAGGTCACGGATTTCGTCGGTGTCTGCCTTGTTCAGATAGTATTGGCGCATCATTGAATACCAGTAATCCTCTAAATCCCGCCGCTCCATGGTCTCGACGCGCAGTTGCAGTGCGTGTTCGATGTCGTCACCGGATACGCTGAGATTCTTGGACAGTTTAAACGTGATGTGTTCCATTTACTTTTCCTCTGGCAGGGCGGATTGCATGGCGGACATCCAGACTTCGAGGTCGTCCACGATGAATGGAATATGGCTGGCTCGCTTCGGGTATCGCTTGCCGGTGATGGCTGACGCAGCGTCGATCAGGTCACGCAGTCGGACGCCACGACTAGGCTTGAGCCCGTGTGTCCACAGACGCAGGGCACCACGTATGGTTTTGGCTCGGAATAACTGGACGGCATCAGGTCCAACGTAGGACGTGCCGGACTGGCTGTGTCGGATATAACTTTCCATGGTCTCGCTCCGTGTTGTTCGGTGTTGCTACAATTAAAGACTGAGCAGTCCATAGTCGAATGCTCGTGTTGCATTGCTGGTATGTCTCAAGCGCATGGCCGGACAGACACTGTTTAAACAACGTCCTTCTGAGTTGCGGGATTCTCGGTTCGGGTCGCATGGTTGTCTCCTCACCGGCTCACCAGTACGGCACCGACGCAGATAAAGAATGCTGCCGCCATTCCGACGGCGCGGATCAGGTCAAGGGTAGGGTCTCCGGTCATGTCACTTCCTCAGATAGATGTTGCAAGGATGTAGGTCAGGGCCGCGCCGATCAGTGACGCGATGAGTTCAACGCTGGTCAGGAATTCAAAGATGATCTCCATGTTTAAACGTCTCCCCGTAGGATCATTGCCAGCTGCTCGATGGCGGGGATGGCGACGAACGCCACCCCCATGATGATTGCCAAGGTCATGCTGCCGCCGCCTTCTGCTGTTCGTCGATGGCCTGAAGAATGCGGCTGCATATTTCGTGGTAGGCGATGGCAACTGCGAACCCGTCATAGGTCCAGCCTTCCTCCGGTTCGCCGCAATCGTAGGCTGCGAGTTCCCCGTTCTCCGTGTTGCAGTTCTGGCAAAGCTGGTGCGCTTTGCTGTAATAAATCACCCACTCCGAGCCGTCGGCGTATTCGTGGGCGAGATAGTCGGGGTCGCTGCCGTGTTCGTGAACTTCTCGCAGAATCTCCGCTGCGTATTCGGCGGCAATGTCGTTCAGGACGTAATCGTTAATCATGGTGAGGTTCCTTGTGTTGGTTGCGTTAGGTAGACGATCCATCCTTGCACTTTCTTCGGATGAATTCAAAAAAATTTTCACTGGCTGTTTAAACGGTGGACCGTGTCGCACGACGCGAGCCACTGAACCCGTGCGACTTGGGCGATGACACGGCACAGACTGGTACGTGTCGGCAGTCCGCGTTCCTGTAAATGTTCACGTGCGACACGGGCAATCTCATCTACGCTGGATTGTGAGTGCAGCGAGAATTCAAAACTGGACTGCATATCGTCAGCAATGTCGCAGATTGTTTCATGAGTTACGAACATTGGGTTACCTCCGATGGGTTACAGCGCGACGTACTGGCGCGTGATGCAGAACGAAAAACAAAACCGACCGACCTTGACGAACCGCAGTCCGCCGACTTTGCGAGTTGATATGTTGAACATGTTTTCCTCCATGGTTTAGGTTTACGCACTCATGAGAAGGGTTGCCGTTTAAACAACCCCTCCCATTAGGGCGTTGTTAGGCGGCGCGCATTGTGTCGGGCAATTCCTTGCCGCCCCACCCGTACCAACGCGCGCGGCTATTGTTTTCGTTCACGTCGGAAAAGTGCGCCCATTCATAACCGCCGTGTTTTCCATCGCGAAAAACGCGATGAGCTAGGCGCGGGTTTTCGGGCTTGGGTTCAACTAGGCAAAAGGTGCCGTCCTGCAAAATCATCGTCGAAACGCTCATGTCTTTATCTCCGGGGTTGGGTGGGTTTATGGTTTAGGTTAACGCACTCATGAGAAGGGGCAGTGTTTAAACGCTACCCCCTCCCATTAGGGCGTCAGTCTCGCGGCCCGTTTTCGTACCAGTCCGCGAATTCATTCATCATTTCCCAGTCCGCCTTAACTTTCCATTTGGGCAGGCGTTCGTATGATGAGCCGTTCGTCCGCACAATCTTTGTTGTGGGGCCGTATCTATGCAGCGCATATTCCCGGCCATATGCGGAAACAAGCGCATTAAATCCGTCGTCGCCATAATCATTCATGAGTTTAATCGTCAGCATAGTTCTTTCCTTGATGAGTTGCCGGGGACCGTAGCCCCCGGCGGGTTGTCGTCAGGCGACGCGCATATGTTCGCCGTTGCACGGGCAAATAGGTGAACCCATCTCACCCAACCACTTGGCCGACGTCCGTGCGATATAACCGCAATCGTCGCACTCAACTTTGTGCATCCGGGTGGACTGTTTCCGATGAGACACCGTCACAACGGCGTGCGGATACTTGCCAAGCGTCCGCAATATTTTCTTGCTGCGTCGGATGAATTCGGCACCGGCGACGGTTGCGGTTGGCTTGCCGTCCAGTCCGCAACGCCGCGCTTCATCGGCGAATACCTTGTTATGACCTTGCTCGACGCCAACCGCCGCGTGGATCATCTCATGGCATAGCGTCGCGGCAACTGATAGCGGGTCCGCGTCGCCCCAAGTAATGAGCATCTCGGTGTGACCGTCGGCGGATGATGACGGATGGAAGCATTGACCGAGAATGCGGTTGTTCGAACCGCCCCGGCCCCCGTTTGGCCATGATGCAGCGACGCGCCACTTGCCCGGCAGGGTAATATTGAATTCGTCGGCCAGTAGCTTGGCGCATTCGGTAAGCCATTCTTCGCGATAGGTGTATTTGCTCATGATCTTGTCCTTTGGTGAATTGCCGGGGACCGTGGCCCCCGGCGGGTGATTAGTTACTGATAAACCGATACTCGACGCCGGCGGGGCCGTTATAGCGCTGTATATATTCGCCGGGGTTTAAGAATTCCCAGCAAACACGGAAGGCGTGGAGACAGTCCGGGCCGCATGATGCAGCAATGGCGGGATCACTGTGGAATATCGCAATCAACTTTTGCGCACGGTTGACGGTGAGGTTATCTAGAAAGGTCTGCTGTGCGGGTGTCATGAGGTATGTCCTTTTAAGCTAGGGTATGGTTGAGGGTTCAAACTGCTACAACGAACTGTAGACGTCCCAGTACCGCGTATCCTTCCCACCCATCAAGAAAAAAATGACCATTCCACCAAATTTATTTTTGCATGAGGGTATTGACAGCATCGGCGGAAATATGCCTAGGCGATCCGGCCCGATACGCCGCACATGTTTAAACGTGCACCCGCTTATCGTTTAAACAACCGGCCACTTCCCGTTTAAACGCCGGGGTTTTAAAAAAATAAAAAGCCACTTTGTAAAAAATGGTCAGTCTATTCTTGCAAAGTCCGCCGAATTTAAATCCGACTTTGTAAAAAATTAAGCCTGACTTTTCAAAGAATTAGCCGACCTTTTTCCGCTGGCCGTTTAAACGCGGGGGTGGGGGGCAAAAAAATCGGGGGGTCGGCTCTACACACAAAATAGGCCCCGGAAAAATTTTTCAAAAAAATCAGACTTATATTACATCAGTTTTGTGTAATATACGCTCCGAACTCAGTGCCATCTCCTTATAAGGTTCTAAACATAAGGGCTTGGCACCGAGTTCACGGTGTAACCAGTGTCGAATCGAGGAGGTACTCAGGTACTTAGGAAAGACACCTATAAGGGGGCGAGTACCTCCTCCGCAATTCCCTTGCCTGTGTCGGTCTTCCCGGCTATTCTCAACCCATGACCAACCGAATTTCCAAAGGCCGGTACGGCGACGACAACGATCCCAAGGTGATTGCGGCAGAATGTCGCAGGCTGGAAGCCAATGAGGAATTCAACGAGTTGCCGGAGTTTATGTCGCGGCCCGAAGCATTCAACGACCCGTCGCAGAAACTTCGCCGGACACAGATGACGGCATTGCCCTTCCGTTTGTCGCCCATGCAGTATAAATTTGCATATGAGTTCATCGAGACAGGCGATGCGTACGGTGCATATCTGAAGGCCGGGTACGCGGTAGACGGCAAGAAACCGTTTCAGATTCGCGGTAAGGCCAAAGAACTGCTGGCACAGCCGAAGGTCAACGCATTTGTCGAATACATCAGGAAGAAAGCAATGGACAAGCTGGTAATCAACATTGACGACATCGTCGAGAAGTTTCTCACGACGTACAATCAGGCAATGGCCTCGGAAGATTTCACCAATGCTAACCGTGCACTGGAGAATCTGGGCAAACATCTGGGCATGTTCGTCGAGAAGGCCATGATCGAACAGAAGATCACCATGTCTGCGGAGCAACTTGACGCCGAAATCGCCAAGTATCAGGGCATTATTGATGCAGCTATCCAGCAGCCAGTCAAGCACTAGCCCCGAAGTCCTCCTTGCCTTGATGAAAGCCCGTGCTGCCCGTGCGGCACACGACGATTTTGCGTCATACGTCAAGATGATGGCCCCGCTCATCGTCCCGGACTTCAAATGGGGCCGACACATCGACATAATCTGCCGAGAATTGCAGCGTTGTGTCGATCAGGGCGGTCAACGGCTGATGATTTTCCTCCCGCCACGCTCGTCCAAGTCCCTGATCTCGTCCAGACTGTTCCCATCGTGGTACATGGGCCGCAATCCTGCCCACGAAATCCTGACGATCAGCCATAATGAGCAGCTGTCGTCCGATTTTGGCCGGTCTGTCCGTGATCTGGTGGCGACGGAGGAGTTCGAGGAGGTATTTGACGGGGTCCGGCTACGAAAAGACGCCAAGGCTGCTGGTAAATGGAAGACAAACAAAGGCGGATCGTACTTCTCGGCTGGTGTCCACTCACAGATCGCCGGTCGTGGTGCACATGTGGCGATTATTGACGATGCTATGTCGGAGGAGGATGCATTCTCCGACGCCGGTCGTGAATACATCAAGAACTGGTACCCATCTGGCCTACGTACCCGACTCATGCCCGGTGGGTCCATCGTAATCATCAACACCAGATACCATGACGACGATCTCTGCGGGTGGCTGCTGCGAAATCAGGGCAACGAAGAAGTAGAAACTCAACCATGGAAGGTCATCAAGATACCTGCATGGGTAGACGAGGAAGCGTCAGACCTTCTGGGTCTTCCGGTGGGGTCGTCCTACTTTCCGGAGTGGAAATCCGACGAACTACTCCGACAAGACGAGGCAGAAATCCGGTCGAACAACGGGTCGAAGTACTGGCAGTCGCTCTACATGCAGAATCCGACACCGGACGATGGCGGTATCATCAAGATGGGCTACCTCCAGCCGTGGAAAGACCCGGAGCCGCCGAACTGCGAGTTCATCGTCCAGACACTCGACACAGCCTTTTCAACCCGACAGACCGCTGACGAGTCCGTCATACAGACATGGGGCATCTTCCACACACAACAGGCAGACTCTGCGGGTACCGAACATGTGGTGGCTAACCTGATCCTGCTCGGCAACGAACACGGACGCTGGGAGTACCCGGAACTACGTGCCCTTGCACAGGAAGAGTACGAGGCCCACCGACCAGACCTGATGATTGTCGAAAAGAAAGCATCCGGCCAATCGCTCATCCAAGACCTGCGTCGTGCCGGACTGCCCATCATGGAATACAACCCGGACCGCGATAAAGTCAGCAGGGTCAACGCAGCGACACCGCTGATGGAGTCCGGACGTATCTGGATACCAGCCGATAAGCAGTGGGCAGACGATCTGCTGAACCAAGCCCTCCGCTTCCCCGGCGGTAAACATGACGATATGGTAGACGCCATGACCATGGCAATTCTCTACGTCAAGGACTCGTGGCGTGTCCAGCATCCAGACGATCCGGACTGGGAAGATGAGCAGCCGAAGAAGCGACGCGGTGGTTATTGGGTACTCCCCGGCAGGGCCGTATAATTTCCCGCATGGGATTCAATCTTCAGTCTGCTATTGCTACTACTGCACCGCTGCTGTTCGCCGCCGTCGGCTATCTGTTGATGTCGTTAAATGAATTGGAAAATCGTCTGTATCAGGTAGAATCACGTATGATGC
>Ga0208644_1001255_pt1 | contig 21500 bp, 42 predicted proteins | sample VirMetDEL_Nov_18_FD_184517 | JGI IMG/M metagenome (GOLD analysis project Ga0208644, IMG submission 184517) | Aqueous microbial communities from the Delaware River and Bay under freshwater to marine salinity gradient to study organic matter... | ecosystem: Environmental > Aquatic > Marine >...
TAGCAACATCAAGCAACTCAGCTTCAGATGATGGCGGTACAATTTTAATTACTGGACTTAATGCTTCATTCAATCAAATTTCAGAAACAATAACAATTGGTGGTTCAGCATCTACAAATAGTTTTATAAGAGTTTTTTCTGCTCGTATGCTAACAGCAACAACAGGAGATGCAAATGTTGGAAACATAACCATAACAGTAGATTCAAAAACTGTAGCTTACATAGCAGTTGGCTATGGTTCTAATTTAAGTGCTATTTATACTGTTCCAGCAAACAAAAGAGCATGGATTATATCTGCATCTATTGGAATGAGTAAGCAAAAAGAATTAGAATCTAAAATTATGGCTAAAGGTATCAATAATGGAAATGTATGGAACGCAGTAGGTTATCAATCATCATTTAGTGTTCCAGTTTATAGGAAATTTGAAATACCTATTTTGATAGATCAAAAACATGATATAGAAATTCGTGCTAAAGCAGATGCCACTTGTGCAGTATCAGCTTCATTTAGTTTATACTTAGAGGATTATCATTAATGTGGTTTAATCTTTTAGGAATGGCATTTAAAACTGGTGCTGATATTTATAAAAATAGAACAGAATCAAGAAGACTAGAATCAGAAGCACAAAGATTGCATTATGAGCGTATGGCTCGTGGCGAAGTAGAGTATCAATCAAAAATTATAGACGCAAATAATAATGGGTGGAAAGATGAATTCGTATTAATCTTAGTTTCTGCACCGGTCATGTTATTAATTTGGTCGGTATTTTCAGATGACGCAGAAATAAAAAATAAGCTAGATACTTTTTTTAATTATTTCAATACTATGCCTCTATGGTATCAGGCCTTGTTTATAGGAGTAGTGAGTGCAATTTATGGACTTAAAGGTGCTGACATCTTCAAAAGAAAATAATTACATAAGAGTTACTGTTGTTATTTCTTATTTAATTTTAAAAGAAAATGAACACGATCATAGCGTAGTTTTAATTGATGATTGTTATCCTGAAATGATTAATACTCATAATTTAATAAACAATTTAAGGTCTAATGATAATTATAAAATAACAGCATTAGAGTACAATTATGAAAGTATCCCATTTCATGACACACACCCTTACTTAGCTAATACAGTTCATTAAATAGGCAAGATATAATACTTATTACCTTCATGATATTGACTTGTTTTAGATTGTGGCAACATATCTAATATTTGATTAATTGTTTTAAAAACTAATTTATCTCTAAAACAAAATACAATCCAATATTCTGTATATTTAGTATCGCACATAACCATTTCCCAAGCACAATATTTTTTAAGGTCTTTATGTTTTAATTTATTAGATGCTTTGATTTCAGCGTAGAGCTGTTTTTCTTTATTGTAGCAAAAATAGTCCGGTTGGGCTATCATAAGTCCTAACTTAGTCCAATGAGGTATAGGACTTTCAAATAAATTTTCATTTGAATTAAGAAGTAACTTTTTATAATTGTAACCTTTTTCTATGCAGTAATCTTCAAACCTTTTTTCTGCAAATTTAGGATCGTAATTTTTAACTCGTTCCATATATGATTCTTTATTTAATTTTCCCTGGTCAAATATCTTTTTTTCCATTTAATTTAATTCTAAGCGCATTGACAGCATTCTGCAAAAATTGTTTTTGTTTGGTAAGCATATCAACTTCTTCCAATAGGGATTGTATTGTTTCTTTTTGTTCATCAATAATTCTCTCAAGATCGCAACTGCCTCTATCATCTATCTTCCTAAATCTCTTTGCGTTGTTATCCATGTTATCAAATACTTCAAATATGACTGTAGATTTGCGTACTTTGATTTAGATTTACTATGTTTCTTTTCCGCTTCTACTAATCCGTTAATATGTTTTAAGTACCTCTCATCTGCAATCGCATAACACTTTGCTTCAGATAAGCTACAATTATATTTTTTCTTATATTCAAGAGTGAGTTGAGATTCTAGTATTTTTTTATGTTCTTCTAAAAGCCGTTCATAATAAGCATCTTCCGACTGTGCTTCTGATGCTTCATCTAATTCTTGTTTGATTTGATCTGCTGTCTTTAATTCAAAGTCAAAACTACTCATATGCCTTCCCTTCTTTTTTGTTATATTTTTTTTAGATTAACTCTCTATGTAAATAGGGTAAGCTAATCTAGATTCTTTGATTCGTTTCTTCACTTCTTTAATCTCCTCATCTATCTTTAGACAAGCTAGACTATAGTATGAATCCTTACAGAATTGATTGCTCCATTTATTCTGCAACGATTGAAGTTGAAACAAATCGTTCATCGTTGTCTTCATTTTTTTTTATCAACGCCTTTCTAAACTTGACAGAAGAAATAGTAACTTTGTCAAATTTGTCCGGATTGTTATGTTTCATAGCGTCTTCAATATCCTTATAAATAACTTCTACGTCAAACGTACCTTCATAAGTGTATATTTTCCTAATCGCCATAAACTTTTTATATATGAAAAATCTAATATTCGCAAGGTACACTAGGGCAAAAGTTACAACAAAAGAGGGAATTTTGTTACAAAGGAACAATGCCCTAGTGCGAGAAACCATTATTTTAAAAAGTTAATTTTGTAAATATCTTTTAACATCAGAATCATCTTATTAAGATTATCTTTTGTAGGTTCTAAGAACTTACCCTCAATACTACTTTTTATAATTGCCGTGCAAAATATTTGCTGTTCTTTAAGCAACTGTGGATTTGTTAATTCCTTTTCAAGTTTATTAGGATTAAAACTTGTAGGACTATTATCTTCCACTATATTTGCGTGATGATCCGGTTCATAATTAGACAAGTCATCATCAATTGGAATATCATCTGCATTTCCACTTTGATTAAAACTTTGAATTAACAAATTACCCGATTCTTGATCCTTCATCACATAATGATAAGCAACATCTTTGCCTTGTGGTTGCCATGTATTAAAGGTAATTGACACTTTTTCGCCTTCTTTGACAAAAGTCGGACAAAACTTGCCCTTAATAATATACAACTCATTTTCTATTTTTATTTTATGAGTTACTTTATCATCGTTTAGTTTATTATTATTTTTATCAACATAATTGTGATAAACTTTATCTATTACGCCTACTATTCTACCCATTAGACCTTCCTTTCAGTTAATTGATATAGTTTCAAACACGCAAGAAAACAATCTCGCATTGAGGAGTCTATATCGTACTCACACAATTTCATTTTACCTTTTTTAGGAAAATTAGCGATTACACCTTTTTTAATTTGTATCCCTAATTCTTCTTCAATCGCCATGGCATAACCGGCCACTTGTAATAAATATCCATGATAGATACCGGAAGATGTTTTCCAGTCATACATAATATAATTACCATCTTCATCTTTAAACAAAGCATCTGCTGTGCCGGTATAATTATATTTCATGGAAAATACTTTACGTTCCAGGGATACCATCGTTAAGTTTTTACAAGTTGCTTCATACCAATCCACAAATTGATTAAAGGCATTTAATTCTTCTTTAACATCTGTTTTAGGTTTGATTCCATATTCAATATAATTTTCTATATATTCATGGACTAGTGTTCCTATATCACCAGCTTTATCCCTAGTTTGGTTGGGTGCTTTTTGAATACTTTTGGCAATATCTTCTAATTGCTCTAAAGAATATTCTTCATTTGGCATAACTAATTCTAAGAATTTAAGTTTGCACATTTTTGCCGCCCAATTAGCCATAGCTGATTTGTTACCAATAATTCCAACTATTGATGTCATGTTAGCTACTTGTTTATTATCGCAATAGTATTTGTGTTCGCCTGGATCAAATTGTAACTGAATTTGACCATCGTACAGTTGATATGTCTTCATGTTTGTACCTCTCTTTTGTTATTGTTAAGTCTTGTGAAAAATAATCTATAGGTTTTTTTAAGATTAAGGACAAACGCCATAAATTATAAAAAGGAATAGCATTCGTACCTTTTTCATATTTTTGTATTTGTTGAAATGTTACACCTATAGCATTTGACAATTCTGTTTGAGTTAATCCATATTTTCTTAATGGATCACTATGAACAAAATTTATTCTTGCGTGCTTTAATCTTTTACCGATTAAAACTTTAGCTTCTGTTGGAGTTGTATATTGTTTCATATTTTATCCTTTATATTTATCTAGCCATTCAAGTAATTCTTTACCTTTGGTTTCATCTCGCCAAGTAAAACTTGTATTACAATCTTGGCATTGTCTAATACCGGCATCATTTACGTAAATCCATTTACTGTTACAATAAATGCAATTTATATTATCAGCACAATGTGCTTTATCTATTTTTGTTGAGTACACTATGACCTCTCCCTTCTAAGCAGTTAATAGTTATTAGTTGATATTGATCAGTTGCTTTAGGCGATAGCCATAACAGCTTAGGCCTAATTAACCAATTGTAACCTTTTTTAGTAGATTCAATTAAAAGATTAGTATGTTTTTTGGCTTGATATTCACAATGTTGAATATCGTTTGTTATTTCTACAGCTTTGCTTTCATGAAAAGTACCACTTCTACCGGAAGTATCTATGATAGGTTTGTAAGCACAAGCGTTAAGAATTATCGCAATTAGTATTATCGCTTTTTTCATTTTTCCCTCTTTGTTTTAGTTTATTCAATCTATGATATAAATCAATTTCATGTTTTGGTATCATAGGTTTTTTGTGTGCATACTCATGTTGAATTAAATCATTTTGAATAGTTTTAAACACATAATTTAGTTCTTCTTTTGATAATCGCAACACAAACATTTTTTTATATATCCATTATAATCATTGACTATAATGTCCCTCGCTATTTTAATTGTTGGTGCAAACCTAAATGATTGCAACCTACTAGTGTCAATTATCATATTTAAAAATTCAGATAATTCTTTTTTATCCATTTTTGTAATTTTCTGCCTATCTACATCTAGTACCCACATTAGTTCCTCCCTATTTTTGAGTAAGTTGATTCTATTTTTTTATATATTTCTTTACAAAATTGTTGCCACTTATCAGTTTCAATATGTTCACAAAGTTCACTAAGTTGTTTTCTCACACTTTCCTCAGCCTCTTTTTCTGCCTCTAAAGAAAATAGTTTATCTTGCATTTTAGAAAACGCTCTAATGAAATGAATCAAATGCATATCAAGTATTTTAAAACTCGTTTTATGCGTTTCTGACCAATAAGTTAGTCCTTCATCTAACATATCGCTAGGCACTGCTCGTTCCTCAATCAACGATTGTATTTTTAGTAGTTTTTTTATTTGCATATTATTCCTCCCATTTAAAAATTATTGCTAATATACTATACAAAGTAAGTATTATTATTATTCCAGCACAAAAGACAAATGTTCCCATATTAATATTCCTCCGCTTTCATTATGGTTAAAACTCTCGTAGTGATTTCTGCATTACTTGGGTCTTCCGAGCCATGTTTCATGCTGTTGTCATAATAATCAATTTTCCAAAAAAATTTTATATTATTTACATGAAATGAACCCATGTCATGCTCTTGAAAGGGATCGTTATTTTCATTGAAATCATAATCAATTTCAAAATCCCTAACTTGTTTTAGAACAGCTTGTCTAAACGGCAAAGCGTAAACTCCGCTTGTTAAAATAATTCTATTGTTGCCGTCAGTTTGATTGATATTTCCATCGCCGATGGATTTTCTTAAAGCATCATTAAGCGATGCTATTGTTTTGTTGTCGTTCATGTTTTCCCTCTAGTTTGTTTTTTATTTTTAGTAATTTGGTAGGATAGTCTATCGTAGAATTAGTAAAAGTTTTTTTTGGATAATGTATTAATTGTTTTTCAATTAAATCAATTAACATATCTTTTTCAACTTTTGTTAGTACCATAACTCCCTACTATTACTGTTACTAGTAACTGTTTACTGTTTAATTAATAAATATTTAATCTAAACTGTTTACAGTTACAGTAACAGTATTGGGTGATTTGTAAAAATAGACAACAAAAAAAATGCAAAATTATATAAAAAAAATATGTTTAAATACAACAACTTACCTATATAAAAAAACAGTGGGTAAGTTTGCCTTCCAACTTACCCACGTTACTAACTTATTAAGGAATATATTATGCCTCTAAAACGTGGATATTCAAAAAAAACAATTAGCAAAAATATAAAAACTGAGATAAAAAGTGGTAAACCAAAAAAACAAGCTGTAGCAATTGCATTATCTGTTGCTAGAAAAGCGAGGGCAAAACGATCAAAAAGAAAAAAAAGATAACTTCAATTAAGCATCAAAAGTTTGTAGCAAGTCATCCGTGCATTATTTGTTCTAGTCCTATGGTTCAATGTTGTCATATCCGTAGTATTCCTAATTATGGAAACATAGGAATGTCAGTTAGAAATGATATGTTTTGTTTACCAATGTGCATTTTTCATCATCAACAACAACATGAAATTGGTGAGTTTTTTTTCTATAAAAAGTATGGTAAGAATCCTATACTGATTGCTGAACACTTTGCTAAATTAAGTCCGTGCAAAAAAATTCAGAATGAGGTGGAAGGATTTTATGACGAACATAGAAACTATTTTAAATACGACGAAGATTATACTTTGCAATAAAAAATTATACGACAAATTAGATTTCTTTAAAGTACCGCATAAAAAAATATCTTACAAAATAATTAAAGACATAACAAAATTATCTTATGAAGAAATAGGAAAGCATTTTAATAAAAGCTGGTTTGCTATTTATCAATCATGCAAAAATGTTAATGATTCGTACGCAGATTTTTACGATAAGATTCTTAAGGAAGTTAAAAAGCGTATTTAATGCTAAAAAATATATCAAAGCCGAAATTAAAAAAACTACAAGACGCAATACAAACAAAGCAAACCGAAGTAGAGATAATGCAGAAAAAACTAAGTAAAGATAGATTTTCTGAGTATTTAAGAAAAAAATTGTTGGAATCATAGACAAATCAGTATAACTATAACGAATACAAAATCAAACAAGTAATAGGCGAGATTTCTTTTTATTAGTTTTTTTTTCTCGCCTATTATTTAACAGATAATATTATGGGTTTAACAACAAGCACTAGTTTAAGCGAATTATATACAAAAAGATTTGCAAAAGGCCGATATAAAAATATGGGCAAAGGTAAATCTTACACAAAGAAAAAACGTAAAAAAAAATAAATGCCTCAACCACCACGACAAATTGTTCTTGGTCATAGGAAAATAAAAATACATAGGTGGACTGCGCAAACTGCGACAAGACATAACGCCTATGGAGAGTTTGAATCTTCTAAAGATAAAATATCAATTAATAGAACATTAAAACCAAAAGTAATGGCTAATACTTTATTGCATGAAATAATGCATCTTATTGCTGACCATTATCACTGGGAAATACCACTTAAAGATGAAGAACGGATATGCGAAACTACAGGAAATGCTTTAAGTGATCTTTTTTCGCAAAACCCTAAACTACTTGATTTTTTATATAATTCATTTATTGAATAGACATGAAGGTAGAAATAATTGAAATTGGTAAATTAGTACCATACGAAAACAATCCTAGAAAAAATCTAAACGTAGATAAAGTTGCAAAGTCTATTCAGGAATTTGGTTTTCAACAACCAATAGTAACTGACAAGGATATGAAAATTTTAGTCGGTCACACAAGATATTTTGCAAGTAAAAAATTAAACCTAGATAAGGTCCCAGTAGTGATAGCTGACCTGGATTCAAGCAAAGCAAAAGCATATCGTATAGCTGACAATAGAGTTGCACAAGATAGTTCATGGGATTTACCTAAATTAAATTTAGAAATAGCTTCTTTAAAAGAAGATAATTTTAATATTGATATTTTGGGTTTTGAAGATTTGGAATTAGACAAATTTGCCGGTAGAGCAGATCCAGTTTTTGAAGCATCTAATGAAGTTGTAGAAAATATAAATTATCAAGAATTAGATGCACCAATTTCAGGCGTTAGAATGATACAATTATTTTTAGATCAACAAACAGAACCAAAATTTAAACAAATGGTTGATTTTTTTAAGAAGGAATATAATACAGAAAATTTAACCGACACAGTATATTCAATAGTAGAAAATGCATATAATAAACGTCAAACCAATTCTAACTGACGAAGAAATTAAAAATTTAGAGGGAAAATATTTAGATGATTCTCACATTAAACATTTAATAAATAAAGATACAATTGTTTACAATGAGAATGGTGAGCCCATTTTAGTCCTAATAAAAAACTGCGTACCAAGTAATATTGCTAAAGATGCATATTATTCTTTAAGGAAAGCCGCATCTAAAACAAATAATAGAGGAGTTGCCGCCGGTGAATTGCCAAAAGATTTAAAAGTTGGAGATAAATGGGAGGGTTTTACTGTTGGTAAAATCGCAAATGGAAGAGCATATCGTTTAAAAAAAGATGGAACAATTTCTAATAGCCCAGTAGCTAAAGCAGTTGAATCAGGAATTATAGGTTATGCAGATAGATATCCTAGAATACCTTATTGCCGAACCACTGCATTCACTGAAAAAAATTTTGATGAATACAAAAAATCAGTTCCATACATTCAATTAATTTCTAAACTTTTTCAAAAGTATTTACCGGAGCGTTACAATAATCAATTAGCTAAATACAATGAAACTCACGAAGATTTTAAAATAAAAAATACAGTATTTACCACAGTAACCGTAAATAGAAATTTTAGAACTGCCGCACACTATGATGCCGGTGATTTGCCTGAAGGTTTTGGTAATTTAGGAGTTTTATCTACAGGAAAATACAAAGGTGGATATACTGTTATTCCCAGGTATGGTGTAGCAGTAGATGTGCAAAATTGTGATCTAGCTTTGTTTGATGTACATGAATTACACGGTAATACCGAATTAATATCTAGCGAACCATTTGAAAGAATATCAGTTGTTGCTTATTTTAGAAAAAAAATGGTAAATTGCGGTAGTGCAAAAGAGGAATTAGAATTAGCTAAAAGTAAATTATAATGTGCGGTGTTGTCGGTGCATATTCAAAAAACGGAGTTAAAATTAATAAATTTAAAGAATTATTGAAACAAGCTAGGATTAGAGGTTTGCACGCCTGTGGTATTGCTTATATTAATAACAATAAATTAGTAAGTAAAATTATCACAAATTCAATAGATGAATTAGAATTAAATAATATTAATACAAATTATATAATAGGACATACTAGATATAGCACATCAAATTTAAAATTTAATCAACCAATTTATGATAAAAATTTAGCAATAGTTCACAATGGTGTGATAAGTCAAATCAATCCAAAAGAATGGAAAAATATATATAAATATAATTTTACAACAGAGAATGATAGTGAAATACTTTTAAGGGATATACAAAATAATAAACACCCATTAAATAGAAAAGGATCTATCGCAAGCATCGTTTTAGCAATCAATAAAAATATAGAATTTTATTTTTTTAGAAATGAAACTAGACCATTATACTATAGTTTTGATGAAGATTTATATATTGCTAGTACCAAAGATATTTTGGAAAGATCAAATATTAAAAATATTATTAAAACAAAAAGTTGTATTGAATATAAATTAGTAAACGAAAAAATACAAACCAACACAATAAGAAAATGCGAAGGAGATTTACAATGATTGATTTATCTAAATGTACTTGGGGTTATGAAATTGAATGGGGTGATATAAATAGAAATATTAAAATTCCTGAAGAATTAGGTTCATGGGAATATGCTGAAACAGATATTATAAATATAAATGAACCATATAAATATATAGCTTGCGATCCTTTAGGTTTAGAACCAAAATTTGGTGGCGAGATAAATACTAAACCAACTAAAAGTTGGAATCAACAAATAACAAATATTTTTAAATTACATGATATTTTTTTAAAAGAGGGAAACAAACCTACGGCGGGTTGTGTAAATCATGGTCATTTACATGTTCATATCCCAGGACTTAAAGATAATATTGAATGTTTAAAAAAATTAATAAAATATATTAAACAATATCAAAAATTAATTGTAGATGTTTGTTATCAATATTACGATTATCCCAATATAAAAAAACACAAAGGAAAAATGTATTTGAAATATGATGGCGGCAGATTAATGCCTGATTATATGTGTGATAATATTATTAATCTAGCAACTGATTTTGATAGCTTTATAAAACTACATTGTGCAGGAAAAGATGGTATTTCAATGGGCAGACCATTTAGGTATGCAATTAATACTTATTGTTTAAAACATACTAATACTATTGAATTTAGATGTTTTAGATCAACTATTAAAAAAGAAGAAATTATTGATCAATTTAAATTTGTAGAAAAATTTTTAGAATGTGCATTTTTTACTAATCAACCAATACATGAAATATTCCAAGCAAATGATTATAAATTTCCTAAATTTTATTTTGACGAAAAAGAATTTAGTGGTTGGATTAAAACTAAATATCCTAAAGAACGAGGAACAAAAAAAAGACAATTTTATGAAGCTAATTAAATGTTCAGAAATTTTATTTAAACAACATGTAACAGATAATAAAGCAGATAAATTTGCAAAAACATTTATAGCAAAAGCTAATTTACAATCACAATGGGATAATTGTTATGGCCTATTTGAAAATGATCTACTAGGTGCTATGATTGTTACTTTTAGCAAAAGAGAACCAAAAACAGCTAATTTACAATTACTTCACACATTTGCAAAACATAGAGGAAAAAAAATTGGTTCATATCTTATGAATTATTCTTTACATCTTTCAATTCAAAACAAATGTAAATATTACAGAGTTTCAGCAGAACCTGAAGCAATTAATTTTTATAAAAAAATAGGATTGCGTATGCTTGGTGAACAAAAATCAAAATGTCAATTAAGTATGTTTAAAATTGTAGATGAAAATTTTTTTAATGGTAATTATGATTTAAACGATAGTCATATTAAAAAAGCCATTTATAAAAAAGGTAAGGGCGGTTGCGTTAAAATTTTTAAATAATGGACTTTAGAAAAGCAGAAAATAGGAGAGAGGGTTTTATTCAATGGTATGCTTGGTCCTTACAAAACAAAGATTGTGATCCAGCTATTTGGTTATTGAATTATTTGTTTAATAGATTTGAACACAATATAGAGCAAAAATATTGGATAGCTTGGTTATACGGCACAACTTATTATTTACCCACAGCTTGGATTATATGGAATGAATTTCCTGACTTTGAATTAGTTGATATTGAGAGATTAACTGAATGGAATAATGTTAATTATAAAAGATTACGTTATCAAACAGATACTAAATATAATAAAGGTTTTTTACCACAACAATTTGTTAGCTATAAACATTGGGTGTTGCACAATAACAACAACGGCACACAAAAACATAGATTTGACGAACTAACAAAACATAATGCTTTTCTCAATGTATGGAACTCAATAACTAAAAACCTATACAAATTCGGTAGATATTCTACATGGTTTTATATGCAAACTCTACATGAATGTGTTGGAGTTAATTTATTCCCGGATAACCTTAAATTAGATGATTATAGCGGTAGCCGTTCACATAGAAATGGTCTTTTGTTTGCTTTAGGTATGGACAATTACATTGATAAAAAATTATCTAAACAAATAACACAAGGCCTGGAGTATGAAGCCAAGCAAATACAGTTAGAGGTCAAAGAGAGATTTAAAGTATCTACTAATCCATATACCATGGAAACTTGTTTATGTTCTTTTAAAAAAATATTCAGAAGATCAAAGGGCAGATACTTAGGTTATTACTTAGATAGACAAGCAGAAGAAATTAAAAAAGTAGAACAAGACAATTGGAACGGTATAGATTGGCAAGTATTTTGGGACGGCAGAAATGAAACATTACACCCTGTACTTGCAAACAGTTATGAAATACAACCAATATTATATAATCAATTCCTAGACACAGGCAACTTTATGAGGGCAATATGAAATGTGTAGCTATAGGCGGTGAACCGGCGACAGGCAAAACAACTTTAATGCAGATAATCTATTCTAAACTTACATGGGTAGATTTTAAAATGGGACTTTTGCGAGGACACTACAACAAAGAAAAAAACCTAGCTTTACTTGGAATATATAACATAGAAGGAACCTTTGTAGGAACAGATAAGCTATCTATGGCAGTGAATAATCATTTTATTTTATTTGCTAAGGAACAAACAAAGAACATATTATTTGAAGGCGATAGATTATTTACATTGAATAATATTAATTATTTAAAAGATAAATACGATACAGATGTGTATATTTTGCAACAATCAAAAGAAATATTGCACCAAAGACATCTAAACAGAAATGACAATCAATCAGAACAATTCCTAAAGGGTAGAAAAACAAAGATAAATAATATAATGAATAATGTAGCAGATATAAAATTTGCACAATTATTTAATATTAATGATAGCGAAAAATTAGCAAATCATATATTAAATAGTTTTTAACACCTTACGCAAGGGAAAATGTGGTAATGAAAAAAGTCGGAAGACCAAGAATAGAACTAGATAGAGAGCAAATATTTCAATTAGCTAGATTACATTGTACAATCAAAGAGATAGCTGACTTCTTTAAGGTAGATAGAGATACAATAGCAGATAATTATTCCGCAGAAATTAAGAAAGGTAGAGCGGACGGAAGAATAAGATTACGTAAGAAACAATTTGACTTAGCTATGCAAGGAAATGTTACGATGTGTATATGGCTTGGTAAGCAAATATTAGAACAAAATGAAAACAATTTAGACGAAGATAATCTACCACAACCTTTGATAATACAAGAAGATGACAACAAAACTTTTATTGTGTAATAAATACTAATGGCAAAATACAAAGGCAGAACAGTTAAATTAAACAAGCCAATGAAAGGCGATGTTAAGAAATTCAAAGTGTTTGTTAAAAATAAGAAAACCGGCAGAGTACAAAAGGTAAACTTTGGTAGCAAAACAATGTCTATTAAGAAACATATACCAGCTAGGAAACGATCATTTATGGCAAGATTTAGACCTATACTTGCAAATGTTAAAGGTCAGAAGAATTTATCCCCAGCTTATTGGGCAGTTAAATCTTGGCGTAAAGGTTTCAAAGCATGATTAAGTTTTTTTTATTTATGCATATAATGATAGCTGATCCAAACGCAAATATTCCCAAGGTCTATGACTTTTGGTTTGAAGATCATGAACTAAGATATTTTGCGACAGAAAAGGATTGCAAAAAAAAGGGTAATGAAATATTACAATGGGCAAGGCAATCAATGGAAGACAAAAATCTAAAAGTCATAGATACCTGGTTTGAATGTGTCGCTATTAACAAAGGTCAAAAGATATAGTGTACACTCCCAACATTAACTTATACGATCTATATTTAAAACAAGCTAAGTTATTACATCAAAACCCAAGCAAGTGGAGAGGCACAACACTAACTCATTACATAGAAGATATTAATGCACTAATCAAAGATAAGCATTTAAAAACTATTTTAGATTATGGGTGCGGTAAAGCAAAGTTCCACCCCAAAGAATGGAATGCTGATAAATATGATCCAGCAGTACCGGAGTATTCAGAAAAACCTACAGGAAGATACGATCTAGTTATTTGTACTGATGTATTAGAACATATACCACAAAATCATTTAGACGAAGTTATTGAAGATATATTTAACTATTCAGATCAATGGGTATTTATTTCTGTATGTTGTCGTAAAGCAAAAGAAATATTACCAAATGGCTATAACGCTCATGCAACTATTGAATCAACAAAATGGTGGAAGGATAAATTTTCCAAATATACTGATTATACTCTAAAATTCTCACAATGATTTTTCAACCAGTTGAGTACATGAACAATAAAAAACTTTTATTGATAGGTAACGCTGTTGTTACAAAAGAGCCTGACTATACAAAATTTGATTGTATTATTAGAATGAATTTAGGAGTTCAAACAAGTCCTATTGATGTATGGATAGATAATCTAGTTAATCAAGCACATGATAGTTTAGGACATATTCCTGACATAAAAAACATAATTAGACTAAACGCTGAAAAAGATGGCAAAAGATTAGAACGAATGCCTAAGCAATTAAAACCTTATACCTGGTTATGGAATACAGAAGAATTTAGTATCATGTGTAAAGAGTTAAATTACTTTAGACCAACAACAGGATTAATTTCTATTTATTGGATACTAAATAATATTAAATTCAAATCATTTACGATTACCGGCTATGATTTTTTTCAAACACCTAATCGTTATACTAATGAAATACACAGCACGTCCAAAACTTATGTTTATCCTAGCCACGATATAATGAAAGATAGATACTGGATATTAAAGTGGTGGAATGAGGGTAAATATGAAATTATCTAAACCACAAAAAGAAGTCTTTGATGACACCTCAAGATTTAGAGTGTTAATCACAGGAAGAAGATTCGGCAAAACCTATTTATGTATGCTTGAGTTATTAAAGTTTGCAAGTCGTAATCCCAACGGCAAAATATTTTATGTTAGTCCTACTTACAGAATGTCAAAAGAAATCATGTGGAAAGCATTAAAAAAAATAACGCAAGATTTGAATTGGACGAAATACACTAATGAAAGTGAATTAACATTAATTGTAAGAAACAATTGTCAGATAAGTTTAAAGGGAGCAGATAAAAGTCCTGATAATCTACGAGGTGTTGGATTAAACTTTTTATGTTTAGATGAGTTTGCTGATATTCCACAAGAGGCCTGGACAGAAGTATTAAGACCAACTGTATCTGACAAGTATGCCAATGGTCATGTATTGTTTACCGGTACTCCTAGAGGTTTTGGTAATTGGTCATATGAGATGTTTCAAAAGGGTAAACAAAACGATAAGGAATGGAAATCTTGGAAATTTACTACACTTGAAGGTGGTCAAGTAGAGAAATACGAAATTGAACAAGCTAAAAAAGATTTAGATTCCAGGTCATTTAGGCAAGAGTATATGGCTTCATTTGAAACCTATGCTGGTGTTGTTTATTATAACTTTGACAGGCAAAAAAATGTTCAACCAGTTAAATATGATCCTGATTCTATTATTCATGTGGGGCTAGACTTTAACATAAATCCGATGAGTGCTTGTTTGTGTCATATTAAAAATGACGTTGTTAGCTTCTTTGATGAAATTGTTATTTATTCTAGCAATACCGAAGAATTTATACAGGAATTAATAAGTAGATATCCTAAAAATAGAATTATTGTGTATCCTGATCCAGCCGCAAGGCAACGCAAAACTAGTGCCGGTGGAAAAACAGATTTAACTATCTTGCAAAATGCCGGATTAGCTGTTAAATGTAAAGCAACTCATGCTCTCATAAGAGATAGGATTAATTCTGTGAATAGTAGATTGTGTAACAACAATGACAAAAGATTTATTTTTATTGATCCGTCTTGTAAAAACCTTATTAATAGTTTAATGAAACAAACATACAAAGAAGGTACAAACCAACCGGAGAAAACAGGGTACGATCACATGACAGATGCTATGGGTTATTTAATAGAATACTTATTCCCTATCTCTAGTAATTTACCACCGAAACAACCAATGAGATTTAGTTAATGGCTTATTCAAGACAAGAAATTTTAAGACAACATGAACACTATTCTGCTTACGCAAACAGATGGCAATATTATATTAGATCTTTTTTAGGCGGTGAAGAATATAAAGAAGGAAGATACTTACAGGAATACAATTTAGAATTAGAAAATGAATTTGAAAAAAGAATATCATTCACACCATTAGACAATCATTGTAGAAATGTTGTTCACATTTACTCATCATTTTTATTTAGAGTACCACCAGTTAGAGAATTAGGAAGTTTAGAACAAGATCAAACTGTTCCAATGTTTTTAGATGACGCTGATTTAGAAGGCCGTTCATACGAAGCATTATTAAGAGAATTACAAACCTACGCTTCTGTTTATGGACATTGTTGGATTATATTGGACAAACCTAATTCTAATGCAAGAACAAGAGCAGAAGAATTACAACAAGAAATTAGACCATACGTAAATATCTACACTCCTGAAAATGTAGTTGATTGGAATTACTCCAGGGCAGTATCAGGAAAATATTATTTAGATTATTTAAAAGTTAGAGAGTTTACTTCATCTGAAAAAGAAATTTATAGAATATGGAAATTAGATACTATTGATACAGTTGAATTAAAAAAAGTAGGAGCAAAAGAACCAACAGTAATTGATAGTGTACCTAACCCTATTAATTCTATTCCGGCAGTTATTTTATTCAATCAAAGATCGCCAATGAGAGCAATTGGTATTTCTGATTTAACCGACATAGCTGATTTGCAAAGAGCAATTTATAATGAGTTGTCCGAGATTGAACAATTAATCAGATTATCTAACCACCCTAGCTTAGTTAAGACTAGAGATGTTGATGCTTCTGCTGGTGCTGGTGCGATTATAGAGATGCCTGATAATGTTGACCCTGCGCTGAAACCATACATCTTGCAACCTTCAGGACAAAATTTGGATAGTGTATTAAAAACTATTCAAACTAAGATTGACGCAATCAACAGACTATCTCATGTCGGTGCAGTAAGAAGCACTAGTGAGAGGGTTGTGAGTGGAGTAGCATTACGAACTGAATTCCAGTTACTCAATGCTAGATTATCTGAGAAAGCAAATTTAATGCAATTAGCTGAAGAACAAATTTGGCGATTATACGCATTATGGCAAGACAAAGTATTTGATGGCAAAATTATGTATCCGGAAAGTTTTGATCTTAGAGATTGGGCTACTGATTTAGAAGTTTTACAACAAGCTAAAGCATCTAATATTAAATCAGATACATTCATAAAAGAATTAGATAAACAAATTGCAAGAACAGTTATTGAAGATGATGAAACATTATCTCAAATTGACGAAGAAATAGATCAATCAACTACAAGACTTGGAGAATTCCCTCAAACACCGATAGAGACTCCAACAGTTTAATATGGCCGAAGACTTACTGGAGAAGTTAGGAGAGTATAGACAAAACAAAATAACAGATTTGTCTGATACGCAAGTTGAACGATTACAAAAATCATTACAAGAATTAGAAAACTTAGTTATCAAAGAAGCTAGTAAAATTGATCCAACAAGAGGTAGTTTAAAATTAAGAACTACTGTTGCTTTACAAATACGTCCTAAACTTAAACAATACATTGAACAAACATATTTAGTTGCCGTTCAAACTAACATAGCTGAATATGATAAAGCGGCAAGTTGGTTAACAGCAACATTTAAAGAATATCCTATACCTAATGAGTTTAAACAAATTACTGAATTAGATTTAACAACAATCCAACAATTAAAACGTGGTGCATACTTACCCTTTGAAGACTTAGGTAGTGAATTTGTTAATGAATTATCTCAAGAGGTTTATAACAGTACATTAACCGGTAAACCAACTGAACAAATGATTGCAGATTTAAGAGGTAAGATTAATGGAGTATATCAATCTACTGACAATGAAGAAGCACAAGAGTTAGTAGATTTTATTGCTAATAATCCTGACAAAACAGAACAAATTAAAACAGCAACAGAACGATTACAAACTATTTATGGTAGAGATAGATTAGGTAATAACTTTAGAAGATATGCTACACAATTAGTGCAAGATTCTTTAATGGGTTTTGATGGTCAATTTGCAAAGTATAGATCAGACGAATTAGGATTAACTCATTACAAATATACAGGAACTACAGTAAGGGATAGTAGAGATTTTTGTAGAAGAAATGTAAATAAAGTTTTATCCGAAGAAGAAATTAGAGATATTTGGACATCGCAAACTTGGCAAGGTAAAGCACAAGGCGATCCATTTGTTGTTAGAGGTGGTTATAATTGCCGTCATCACTGGCAACCAACAAATCCTGATTGGCTAGATTCCGAAGGGAATTACAATCTTGATTGACAAATAAGGCAATAAAACATAGGAGTAAACATGGACGAGAAAAATAACTCGGTAGAGCAAACACAAGCTACTGAAAATAATGTGGACAACCAAGATGTTTCTAAGGAAGCAAGTGCGGTTTCTAAATCTTTTACTGAAAAAGAAGTAGAGGATATTGTTAAAAGACGTTTAGAGAGAGAGCGAAAAACTATCTCAAAAAAACTAGACGGAATTGACATTGAAGAAGCCAAACAACTCCTGGAAGAAAAGAAACAAAAGGAACAAGAACTTGCTTTACAACGAGGTGAGTTTGAAAAAGTAATGAAAGATACTGTATCTAAAAAAGATCAGGAAATTTCTAAGTTGGTTTCAGAATTACAAAAGATCAGAATTGACGAACAATTAGTTAATACTGCATCTGTAATGAAAGCAATTAATCCTAATGAAGTTAAATCTTTATTAAGAGATAAGCTGAAATTAAATGATTCTGGAAGTGTTGAGGTCGTTTCTGATAACGGAACACCGAGATACAATGAAAAAGGCGATCCAATGACTGTTCAAGATTTGGTAGCTGAGTATCTAAATAACAATCCTCATCATTTGAGTGCTACACCTAAAGGTAGTGGTAGTCAGAGTGGGATTGGTGGCGATACACCAAAGGCCATGAAATTATCAGATTTGGATATGAGTAATCCGGAGCATAGAAAAGTTTATGCAGAATTACGAAAACAAAGAGATCAAGGTGGAATATTAAAACCAAACTTAACAATTGGCTAACAAAAGGAGATAAACAATGGCTAATGAAACAACCAGTTCCACTCTATCGGAACTATATACTGAGATCATTCAAGAAGCGATTTTCACGTTTCAAGAAACTTCAGTAATGAGACCACTAGTAACAACTTACAATATTAGTGGACAAGGAAAACAAATAGCTGTTCCAGTATATCCAGCAATTTCTGCATCTGCAGTAGCTGAAGGAACAGATCTATCAAACACTGCTGTTAATCCAACTGAAGTGACTATTACTGCATCTGAAATTGGAGTGATGACGTCATTAACAGACCTTGGACGGGACAGTGCGGCAAGAAACGTAACTGCTGACATCGGAAAATTATTCGGTGATGCTTTGGCTGACAAAGTAGATACTGATGTTGCAGGATTGTTTAGTTCATTTTCAACCGACATTGGTGCGGCTTCAACTGAACTAACACCTGAATTAATTTTCAAAGCAGTTGCTACTCTAAGAGCAAACAATGTACCGGGACCATACTACGGTGTGTTCCACCCTAAAGCGGCATTCAACTTGAAAAAAGTTTTAACAAATGCTGGTTACACAACTTCTTCTTCTTCTATTTCTGATTTAGGAAATGAAGCATTGAGAAGTGGGTTCATTGCTAACGTAGCTGGAGTTAATATTTTTGAAAACTCTAACATAACAATTGACCAATATGATGATTCAATCGGTGCGGTATTCCACCCGATTTCATTAGGTCTTGCTATGAAAGCTGACTTCAAAATTGAAACTCAAAGAGATGCTTCTTTAAGAGCGACAGAAATAGTTGCAACTATGACTAAAGGTCAAGGTGTAGTTAAATCTGATTACGGAGTTGCTATCACTACTGATGCGGCTTTATAATTAAGCTAGTAATAGTGGGGCTTGCAAAAGCCCCACTGTTCATTTAAAAGGATATTATGGCTAATTTTTCAACTGATTCTGATTTAACATTTTATCAACCTGATATATTAAATTTTGGTATAGCAAACTTTACCTCTCCAAACGATTACCACGCACAAGCTAGAGAAGACATTGAACGAGATTTAAGAATTAAATGGTTTCCAGTTTATCAAAGAAACATTGAAGAAGATATTTCTGTTTTAGAAACAATTGAAATGGACGGCACTAAACTAACTGACGCACAATGGAAAAGATGTTCAGTTTATAAAGTAATAGCCGATTATGTTTGTCCTTTACTTACAAAATTTAATAGTGCAGATAACTTAGATAGATTCCAGGTTATGATGAATCATTATAGAACATTATACGAAAAAGAATTTACTGATGTTTTAAGAGATGGTGTTGAATATGATGATGATAATTCAGGCACAATAACAAGTTCAGAAAAAGAAGCATATCATAGATTACGATTGGTTAGATGAAGATAACTCCTAAGGTTGATGATAAAAGACTTCAAAGAAAATTAAATCAACAACTCAGAGAACAACCTAGACAAATTCAAAAAGTATTAGGAAGAACTGCTGAATTTCTTATGGGTTTAATTAAACAAAGAACTCAAAGAGGTAAGAACGCAGATGGTATAGCTTTTGCACCATACAAACCTGAATACAAAGCATTTAGACGTGAAAAAGGAAGACAAGTTAATTTTCCTGACCTAAACTTCTCAGGCCAAATGTTATCTAACATGACACAAAAGAATAGTCCTACACAAGCTATCATATTCTTTGCTAATAAATTTCAAGCTATAAAAGCAGTGGGTAATCAAAAGAAAAGAAAATTCTTTGCTATTGGCGATAGAGAAACGACTACTCTAATAAACTTCTTTGCAAAAGAATTTAAAAAAGTTAATAAACTGATATGAGTAAAAGAGAGAATATAGCCAACAATATTATAACTGTACTAGATGCAGTAACTTCACCTATTGAATTAAAAAAGATTACTAGAGAACCTTTTTCTGTAGATGAATTATCTGAACAACAATACCCAGCAATCTTTGTTCAATCAGGTAATGAATTAAGAACTGATGAAACAATGACATCTACTACTGTAACAAGACAAGCAAGTGCTGATTTTATTATTGTAGGATTTGTAAAAGGCGGAACAAATATTGATACTAAACGTAATGAACTTATCTCTACCATTGAAACTGCACTAGAATCTGATAGAAGCAGAGGTGGGTACGCAAAGAGAACTGAAATTGTAGAAGTTTCTACAGATGAAGGTACTTTGTTTCCTATAGGTGGTATCAGGGTTGTTGTACGAGTTATGTATCAATATACTGCTGGAACACCATAAACAACTAACAAGGAGAACAAAATGGCAACTCACACAGGTAGTGAAGGAACGATCAAGATTGGCTCAGATACTTTGGGCGAATTAAGATCATTCTCACTAGAATCAACTGCTGAAACTATTGAAGATACTTCAATGGGTGATGCAAATAGAACATACAAAGTAGGGCTTAAAGCATTTACTGGTACTGCTTCTATTTTTTTTGACGAAACTGACACAGCACAAGGAAACTTAGATGCTGGTGCAGAAATAACTTTGAACGTATATCCTGAAGGTGCTTCAAGTGGTGATACTTACTACGCAGGTAGTGCAATCGTTACAGGAAGAACAATCAATTCATCTTTTGATGGAATGGTTGAAATGGAAATTTCGTTTCAAGGTAACGGTGCATTAACTGAAAGCACAGTTTAATTTATAAGGAGAAGGTAGAACATGAGTGTAATAGATAGAGTTAAAGAACATTTTGAATCACAAGGGGTTAAAACAATTAATGTTGCCGAGTGGGGCGAGG
>Ga0208644_1001260_pt1 | contig 21479 bp, 41 predicted proteins | sample VirMetDEL_Nov_18_FD_184517 | JGI IMG/M metagenome (GOLD analysis project Ga0208644, IMG submission 184517) | Aqueous microbial communities from the Delaware River and Bay under freshwater to marine salinity gradient to study organic matter... | ecosystem: Environmental > Aquatic > Marine >...
TACTTAAAACACTAATGACAATTGAACAATTAAAAAAATTAATGAAGGACCTAGGCGCAAGCGAAGAGACCACAAGCGACGGTTTTACTTTTATTGAGCTAGATAGTAAAAATTTAAAATGCCCACAAGCATCTAAATCTTGCCATCCAACCGGCTGGCCAAAGGGTAACCCTAAATGGACCAAGCAACAAGCAACAAGCGATGACAAGTAACAAGCATTGTTTTTTTCCCTCCGGGTGGGGGGCCCGCCCTCAGGCACACACAGGGCTGCGGCAAATTGTCGCAGCGTCAATGTGTCATATTGACAGGCAAATTGTCGCATGGGCCGTGACACAAGGCCACAGGCACAGGCCTGTGGATAACTTAAAATATTTTTCACGCTGCCACATTTCGAACACATTATTATGGGATCTTCTAGGATGTCAAATTAACAACAACGGAGGTGATTATGGCATTAACATCAGACTACAGAACAGTGAACACGGAAGGATGGACCGAGGACCAGGTAAGAAACTTGAGCGAGTTCTGCTTTCCTATGATGACAATTGGAATGACAGAAATTTCGGACGAGACAATCGAAGAGATTTATTTACGTTTCAAAATAAGGGAGAGATTAGGAATTTCTTCTTTTGTAAACAAAATAGATCCAAGATTATTTTGGACCACGCTGCAGAGTTACAAGGGTCTCAAGACAAATGTGAGGTACGAAAAACGACATGTTTGGATCAACCGAATGGTCAAAACCATTGTCCAGGATCTTCAGTACGAAGGTATGGGAGAAGGGGACACAATCAGATAGTTTCAACCTCCAACCCGGGCGAGAAATCGCCCGGGTTTTTTTATGCCTGGATAATGGATAATAGGAAAAAGGAACAGGCGACAAGCAACATGCGACAGGGAACAGGCTGAGATAGATATATTGGGCGGGGCCCGCCCACAAGCGCGCTGCGCGGTTATGTCACATTGACAAGAAATTCCTGGACCTTGGTCCATGACTCAGCGACCGGGGTACATGGCTCACGGTTCACGAGTTTTAGAATATCTTTTCCTTCATAAAGTTTTATGGCTAAAGGATCGAGGGCCTTTGCCAAGATAAAAGTATTGTTAGAATGTTTCATGTGGAACGCAATTTGGTGTGGTGAGAAGGTTAATTTTTTACGTTTCTCTACCTTTAATTCAATGGTAAAAAACTTTCCTTTTTCGTTGTAACATAATAGATCTGGCACACCTGCAGAGGCCCAACTTTCAAGTCTTGTAAAGGAAATTTGCTTGATGTTTTTCTTAACTTCTTGCCAAAATTTAGACTCATCTTTGGCCATATATTTACCGTAAGTAGAGAGGCTATAATCTCTTTAAAATTTTACCCATACGAGCTCTTTCAGGCATTACTGTAAGCACAATTCTATGAGATTCTCTCACTCCAATTAATTTATTCTGCATTAACTTTGCACCCGTAATATCGTAGAACTCACCATTAGGTAATACAACTTGAACTCTTGCATCACCACCTACTGGTGATTTAATAAACTTATCTAATATTTGTCTGAATAATCTTCCTGATACCATATCTTTTTAGGTGGGGGCTCAGTATCAGCCGAATGGATATCTTCCACGGTTTCGTAAGCCAACCCCCACCAATGTTTATAAAGTTTTAGTTTTTAAAACCAGATTGATTAAAAACTAGCGCTACTCACGGAGGTAAGTTGCAGTTGACTTATACATTTTATTACTATATTAGTCAATGGACATAACTGCGACAGAACGACTCATGGGAGTACCTAAACAATTAACACCAAAACAAATCAAATTCGCTCAAGAATTGGTTTACAATGAAGGTAGAAAAACAGCTACTCAATGTGCAATTGAAGCTAAGTATTCAGAAGATAGAGCTCACGTTACCGCATCAGAATTACAAAATCCAAAAATGTATCCATTGGTTGTTCAATACATCGGACAACTACGTCAAGAGATACAGAAAAAATACGATATTACTTTTGAATCTCATATGGCCCAATTGGGTGATATGAGAAATAAAGCTTTAGATAGTAAAGCTTGGACTGCTGCTATTAATGCTGAAGTTGCAAGAGGTAAAGCTGCAGGATTATATGTTGAACAAAAAATAATTAGAACTGGTAAGTTAGATGATTTATCTGAAGAAGAATTAGATAGTAGAATTGCAGAAGTATTAGATCAATACTCACCAATACTTGAAGGTGTTGAACATGAAGATTTTAAAAAGAAAGTGAAAGAAACAAAAGCATCATCAGAACGTACAGTACCAAAATATATAGATATTGAATCAGAAGAGATTTCATCTACAGATTAATTTTTTCTAGTCTAACTATACACCCAGTTGGAAATACATTTCTATCACTAAAAGATTCCTCTCTTGAATCATAACTTGCAAAAGTTTTTACTACCTTAGAATCTTTATAAAATATATATCCGTATGTAACCATCTCTGCAGGTTTCATTTGATTAAATTCTTCTACACTTGCATGACCACTATCTCCTAAAATATCCAACCATACAATACGATAAAAATAAAATCTTTTTTTATCAATAACTAATGATTTAAATTTAGATTTTTTTCTTTTATATTTTGGCATACTGCCTTATAGCACATTTTTTTCACCTTCCCAGGACTTCATCCTTTGCCTTATTTCAACCCTGTACGACTAGACGATTGTAGTAATTTTTTAAAAATTGTAGTAAAAAAAAGTGGCTTATACCAACGATTGTAAGCTCTGTAGTAACTGTGTAGTAACTTTTAAATTGTCTATTATCTGCTAATATCAACACTTCTAGACGATTTTTTTCAGATTGTAGTAACTTTTGGGGGTCTGAACTTTTTTTGAAAAATATTTTTTTTATTTACCCTCAAAAAAATCCTTACAATCTTACAATGCGCATAAAATAAAGCTTATTTAACATTCAATTTACTACAATTTATCCGGAAAAATGTGACATATTTGTCACAGTTCCATGTTCCGTGACACATTTCTGCCACATTCATGACACAATTAAACGTCTTTATACTTTCCAAGATTGATTTCAACTGGAGCACCTTCTCCAGGTCCTGAACCAAAGTACGTTGCACCTTGTCGAATTAAAGAATATAATCCTCCGCTTCCATAACCAGATTTACCTAAAAAAGCATCCTTCATATCGGTTAATGCAAACTTTAAATCCTCTAAATTTTTAATATCTTTCTTATTATTAAAGTCAAAAGTGTCTTTAACAACGAGCTCACCTTTATCATTAATCTCAACTTTAGCCTTACCTAATAAAGTTTTTAAATTATATCGATCATCTAGAATGTTTCTGAAAATACTTCTATTAATAGAATTAACTCCATAATCTTTATAATCAATAAAACCTTTATCCACACCTTTAACAGCTATTTCTTTTAATAAATTTTTATCAGACTCAGTTAAATCTTTTTCAGTGAAAGCTTCTTTACTGCCTAATAAATCAGAAACAAACATTCTAATATTTGGTGGAATCAAATTTTTAAGGCTTCCAATACCGGATTCTTGTTCCGATTCTAGATTGGTAATGTCTTTGATTTCGCTCATATCTCCATAATACAAAAAAAATTATAATTAATAAAGGCTGAATTATAACAAATATTACAATATTTGCTAGGAAATATCCCATTCCGGTAATGTCACCAATAACTTCTAAGATATATACACAATAATTAAAGATATCCTCTATCATTTCTTATCTCTCTCATTGTAAAATTGATCGACTCGTCTTAGCCATTCAAATTTTGCCTGTCTAAATTCCTCTCCATCAAACTCAAATTTTTGAAAATAATTATCTTTGGTACAGATTAAATTAACACCTTTATTAACATTAGTACCATAGACTTCATTATGAGCTAGTGCATATGCTGCTAATTGTAATTTATAATCCTCTATCCATTCACGTCTTTTAGGCTTGTTAGATTGTTTAAAGTCGACTATACTTTCGGCCCCTTCATAAATACCTACTACATCCGTAGCGCCCGCATATAACCCTGGATAATACAATGTGACCTCCAGGCCCCAATACTCTGTTAATCGGTCTCTAAGGCCGTTTATGAGGATCTGATGAGCCATTTTTTCTGCTATTTGGCCTACTTCTGTCAAATCTATGTGTGGTTCGTTCTTGATCCATCCTTCTAGAATATGGTGCATAATAGTTCCACGAGCTGCTGCTTGGTCCTTGATCCGTGTTGCCTGATCCTGGCCTACTCGTGCAGCCCAGGCGGCCAAAGATGCTTTCTTCTCTTCAGGTTGTGTTGCGGATAATATCGTAGTGACTGATGGTAACTTCTCATCGGTTCCAACATCATAATGTCTCTTACCATCTACAAGAGCTCTAGTTGATGTCGGGTATTGATATAAACTATTTAATTTCATTTAGGTACTCCTATCATATTAAAGTTATAAACTTCTTTATTGTTTAAATCATACTTACCAATAATTTCTTTCCATTGATAATTAGGAAATAAATCTTTAATTTCTTTTTGATTGCCATTCGTGTGTTTAGTTTTAATGGTATGATATTCAGTGACAATAATAGGTCGATAATGTTTAATTAAATGATAAGCACCTTGTAATACTTCAAGTTCATGACACTCCACATCAACTTTAATTAAATCTAATTTAGATAAAAATTTAAATTTATGATCTAAAGTTGTTACATGTAAAGGATAACCTGCATCCATCATAACATCTAATAATTTTACATTACCACTATTATCATGATGATTATGATCAACTAAACCAACTTTAACTTCACCTTTTTGATTAGAGACAGCTTCTTGATAGGTATGAATATTACCACATTGATTGATAATAATATTAGCACATAACAATTGATGAATAAATCGTTGCATTTCAAATGCATAAACAAATCCTTGAGGAACTAATTTAGCTAATGGAATGGTATGAGTTCCAATATGAGCACCAACTTCAATAATATTAGAATCTGGTTTTAAATATTTTTTACACTCATCATAAATTTCATTTTCCCAACCATCATATTTAACTAAGGATTCAGGAATATATTTATCATTTTCTAAATGTATAAATACACCTTTAGAGCATTTAGTCTGTTTCAGGTTCATTAAGTTCCTTATCTATTTCTAATAATTTAATCCACATCCATTTTTCTGATGAATTTTTAGCTCGGTTACATTGAAGACAACAAAAAATAACATTACCTTTTTTATAGGTTCCTAAAGTATTGAATCGATCAATTGAAAAATTAGTATCAAATCTTCTTGAACCTTTCATACCCGGTTCATTTCTTAAATAGGTCCAAGGTTTTTCACATATTCTACAAAGTCTTCCATCGGATTCAGGAAATTTATCTTTCATTAATTGAATATGTAATATTAATTCTTCATACATTTCCTGTTTAGTCATTTCAACGGCCCAAAATTTTTTCATTTTAGAACCTGAAGTTATATGTTTAGATTGACTAAGGAAAAATTGTTCTTTGTTTGCAACACTTGGTTTAAATTTTCGACCTATAGCTGCTACTATAAAACCTTTTTCACTAGAAAAATACTTTAGATATTGTTTAGAATATTTTCGTGCATTTACTTGTTTCCATTTTGCACTCACACCTGCTCTACAATTTTTACAATAAGAATCATAAATATTATTATGATTCATAAATCTAAAATGGTAAAAGGGTAAAATATCTTTACACCTTAAACACATTTTATGGTCGTTTTTTTCTGACATTGGTAACTCTATTTCCAATAGTTCTTTCTCTATCATTCCATCTTAAATCTATTTCAGTGACTTGATCATTATCACCATGACAAATTTTAATTAAATGTCCCTGTGCAGTATCCGATATCCAATATTTTTTATAATTATTTATAATTATTGTTTTTGCATCAGACATTTATTTTCTCCTTTGTCTGTGATTAAGAATCCATAAAACTCTAAACACTTAGCAATCACACTCATATTGTATTTAGGATAATCATCAAATACAAATCGTGCACCTGATTCTGCTCTATTAGCAAACCATACTGCTTCGGTAATAACATCTTTAGTCATATGGGGCCCATCAAAATGAACAAATGAAAATGTAGAATGTCTGTGTTCTGTATCATTCATAAACTGTGTGTCAGTCATATTACATAATACAAATTTACCTTTACTAGTATATTCTTTAAAATCATTAAGCATAGTATCTCTCATACTATCTGTATAATCGCAGGTATAAGCACCTGTGTTATCATAATGTTGATATTCTAAGTTACCGTAAGGATCGACACCGACATGAAGGTAATTATTAACCACATTATCCATAATGATTTTTGAGCCGAGTCCTTCTCTAACACCAATCTCACATGTCTTTGCACCTTTACAGTCAAATCCTTTAGTCCATTTATCCAATAATTCATAATCCGTACTATCTCCTCTTATCATTGTAATGCTCCTAGTATAAATGCAATTGATCCAATTGCTGCCGATAAAAATATTAAACCAAATATTATTCTTTTTGTTTTAATAATTATTTTACTTTTTTGTAAATTTTTTAAACGCATTTGTTTTGGTGTCATATTATTCCTTTTATTCTTTTAATTTTTTTAAAATCTTTTTTATCTCTCACCATTGTGTAAGAGTTGTTACCATCATAGTAATAACCCTCAATATTATAAGTCTTCTTTTTAGGCTTCTTCTTTTTTTCCTTCCTTAACATTTTTCTCCTTCAGTTTAGATTGAAGATATTTTTTTTGTTTAGTTAACATTTCAATTTCATCATGTAATTTTTTAATGACTCCATTGAGTTCTTTAATTAACATAGATTCTAACACCAGTCTTTTAGTTTGATGTTTCATTGGATGAGAAGTTTTTAACTTATCCAGTCTATCTAAATCTTCTAAAGTCATTGCATCCTCGCAGATTCGACTTTATCTAACAAATCATTGATAGACTCTTCAGTTATTTCTATCTCACCTTGATTGTCACATTTATTACAATCTTTAACAAGGTCTGGTTCTTTTGCAGAACCAATATAACCGTTCCCATTACATTCTGGGCAAATCATTTTACCACTCATTAAAGTTTATTGTACGTTTTACCAAATAATGTTTCTGGTGTAATATCAGCTGGTGGTGTTAATTTAATACCAGTGATTTGTTCCATGAAAAAATTATTTTGATTATCTGCATCTAATAATCCTTCAATAAACATAACTGCTTTAACAGCTACTTGAGATGGATTTAATTCACCAAAGTCAAGGTTATCAGATTTAAGAAGATGACTTCTTAATTCTTTTTTCTTAGACTCGGTTAATTTCAGTTTTTTGTTTTTCATTTATATTCCTCACTTTCGTACTGATTTTATTTATAGCAGAAATAAATTTTTCTGCAAACTTTTTTCTCACTTTTCTTTTTATGTATTCAGAATCAAATCCTGCATTTTCGCATAATTCGATAAAGTGTGGATTCTTATAATCTTTTAAAAAATCCAAAGCTTCTTTTTTTTCTTTAGGGGTTGTATCATATCTTTCAGGACCAAACGCATCATATAATGTTTGACCTAAAACAGCCCTCCACAATTTAGTTTCGGGATCTATTGTTGGAGTTTGCTCCACTCGTATAGTTTGAGTACTATACCTACCTACTGATCTTGGTGATCCTATTGGCATATTTACCTCTTTTTCTTTCGTGTTGTTGTTGATAATTTACCATTTAATGATTTAGCTTTTTCATTAACTAGTAATGTGATTGTTTGAGAACGACTTATAGTCATCTCAGGTACAATAACTTTCCGTATGGAATCTATTTTATTGTAAGTTTCTTTTGATAAAGAAACATTTTTATATTTACTTATATCAGTCATTAGTATAACCTTTCATTAATAACATTCTATGTAGGATGTTATGTTAATTTATTCAAGATGTCAATATGAAATTTTTTCTAACAGTTTTTATTTGTTCAGCAATTGATAATACATGTATCATTCCCATAAATGAGCCGTATATATACCCTAAAATGTATAATTCGCACTATGAGTGTGTAAAATCTGGACTTGCTGAGTCATATGAGATATTATATGCCGAAAAATTTTTTGATAAAAATAATATTAATCAATATAAATTATATCCTAAATTTGGTTGTGATGAGGTTCCAGCAGAAGGTGATCCTGCTTAACGACCTTGACCATTATATTTTTTAAAAGATCTTTTTTCTGATTTATTTAATCTTTTTTTATGACGGCCAGGACGTTTTTTAGGTTTTGGTCTAGGTACAAAATTTTTAAAGTTCTGTTTTGCCATTTTCTTTTATAAAACTTTTATCTGAATCAGTTAATTTTAAATATCTAATACTACCATTTATATGTTGTTTGGTATCTTCACCACAATTTGTACATCTATAATATTCAGGAACGATTGCAACTAATATTGCATCTTCTTGACAGTATTCACACATACCATGAACTGTATCTATATTATTAAAAAATTTTATTGATTTAAAAGTCATATTAAATCTACTGCCTTTCCTATTATTGGTTTATATTTAGTTCTTTTTTCTTCTTTAAAAGCTCTTAAAAATTGTTTTCTAGGTTTATCAGTCACATAACTACAATGGACCCACCCACTATTAGGTTCTCCTGGAACATAGAATTCTAAAATCATTTGGTCAAAATCTAAGTTTTGATATATCCAATCAGCTACTTCCGCATTATCTTTACCTGGACATTCAAAATCAACGGCTTCCGCTTTACAGTGCTGACTATCAATTGAGCTTCCTATCTTTAAACATAAATCTGGACTACGATAGCCGCTAGTAACTGTCACCGGTCCGAAATGGTCACGTACCGGTTGCAAAATATTTTCACACAATATTTTTAATTTTTCAATTTGATTAGCATTAGGATTGTTATCGATACTTAATCTAACTGCGGTGTCAGATTTAATTAATTCTTGAAGAGTAAAGTTCCTTGAAAGGTTCATTTTGATTCAATAATTTTATCTATACTATAACTTCCATCAATGTTCTTTACAAGAGATGCTTTTACTTGACCACACATTAGTTGTTTGTTTTTCATGTCCATATTTCTAGATGCGACACGTTTTTTTTCTAAACAGTCGCTGACTGTTTGTTGCAACCTATGTTCAATAAGTTCTCCGTTAAGAAATAAGCATAATGCAATTACAAGTTTCTCCATTCACACTCCTCGTATTCGTTATTATAATCGTATTCTTGAAAAGAACCTTCGTTAATGAGTTCCATTTCCATTTGCAAATTTAATGTCTCTTGTTGCATCTTTTAATTTTTCAATATCTTTTTTTAATTTTGTAATTTCATCTGTGTGTTGTTTTAACATAACACCTGTATGTACATTATCTTCTAATTGTTTCTGCATTTTTTCAATTTGTTTTGCTTGCCATTCAAGGATCATGAACTGCTCCTGGTCGATTGGTTTTTGAACAGATGCCTCAAGTAAATCTTTTTCAAATAATTGATTTTTAGTTTCTAACTGGTTTAATCTTTCAATAACACCAAATGCAAACCAGGCGCCGATTACGATTGCACCAATCAATCCAATTAAATTCCTTAGTGGTAAACCCACATTTGTACTATCACTTATTTTCATGAGTCCCTTTTATTAAAAAACGTTTATGGGATCAACTACCAATTACTATTAGATTTTGTAACTCTATGTGCCAATACTTTTCCTTTATTTGGTCCATATTTTACAACATATCCAGAAGTTCCATTAGCATTGATATCCACTTCACTTCTTGCTTTTAACAAAGCTTTTGATTTAGAAAGTAAAGTTTGTTCTTTGTTTCTATTCTTAAACAAATGTGTAAATCTATCAATCATATGTTTTCCTAATTAAGTTAACTTAATATTATACTACAATCATTATTTTTTAGAAGTGTTATTTGGTTCTATCTCATAGAACATTTTATCAGTATCTTCTGTAATCCAGTCCGAACCTTCGACATCCCAGACTGTATTTTGAACTTTAAAGTCAGGCCAATCGGACTCAGTAGTGTAATTATTAACATGCCACAAAATACGATTATTAGGCTGAGCTGCAAAATTCCCGTTATCAAGAGCCAATATATGTGCACACTTATGTTCTTGAGGTATTTGAGAATGTTCCACATCAAGAATGTTAGGTTCAGGGTGGGCCCAATCAACAGTGAATAAATAATTTCCTGGATAAAAGTTTTTATCCTTTCCACGAAACTTGCCATCTATACCAGCCAAAAAATCAAACACATGCACAGAAGGCCAATAGCTAAAACAGTTCCACAACTGTAACTCGTCCGGGCGCATATCGGGCACTTGATCTCTAGAAAAACGTTTTTGGAAAAACGCTGAGATAGGCAGACGATAGTATACCGCGCCATTCGGAAGTAAGACATGAAAGAGGAGCGCGCGGCCAGAGATACTTGCAATGCCGAAAATAACACAGTCTCTTTCACCTCTTTTCTTTTCATCCATATCGTAGAGATACTCTGTACGAATTTTACAATATATTGGTGGTATATTCGCGTTAAGGTAGGCCATATTTTTATCCTATAATTATCCATAAATATCTCCCCAATTTTCACCTGATTCATAATCAACTTTATTTGGGACTTCTAGTTTAACAGCATTCTCCATAATTTCAATGATTTTATCTGAGTGTTCTTTTGATTCTACAGATAAATCTAATTCATCATGAATTTGTATGTGTGCTACAATTCCTTCTTTATATAAATCGACCATAGCTTTTTTAGTCATATCAGCTGCACTACCTTGAATCAATTTATTTAAAGCTTTATACGTATAAGCTCTTTTGATCCCTGGTCCATGTTCCCTGAGTGCCTCTTCTTGAGGCAAAGCTTTATGCATACCAAACATATTTGGTTCCCAAAGATGAAACCTACATAATCGTCCAAGTAATGTTCTTATTTGACCATGACTCTGAGCTCTGTTTGATACAGCATTCATTAAATTTTTTACAAAAGGTACTTTGTCATGATACTGAGTAAATAATTCATCAGCTTTTTCTTTAGTTACACCAAGCTCAGCTTGTAATTTAGTCTTACCCATACCATAAAACAAACCTAAGTTAATTGTTTTAGCTTGTGATCTAGGTATCTGTGCCATTTCTGCTACTGTTTGGTGAAAGTCTGTATCTATATTTTCATTATACTCATCAACGACATCATAAACTGATGGAAATTTTTCTAATGCAGCATAATGTACAACAAGTCTTGGTTCTTGTTGTGAGTAATCAAAGCATCCCCAGGTACATCCTTGTTCAGGTAAAAACAATGATCGTATCATTGGTCCTAGGTCCTTGTTCCTTGCTGGCAGTTGCTGTAAGTTTGGATTGTTATAACTAAATCGTCCAGTCACAGTACCACCAGCATCAGAACGTATCTGATTTATTTCAGCATGAATTCTACCTTTGTGTTCGAATCTTAAAATAGTATCAATGAATGTAGTATGAGCCTTGTTAATTTCTCTAGCTTGTGCTATTTTCTGTACTAAAGGATGTTGATGTTCAGAAAGAAAATTTTTAGTAAAAGAGGGTGCTTGTGATTTCTCAGTTCTTGAATATTCTAAACCAAGTTTATCAAAAACTTTTGCAATACTTCTTGCAGCCCAGATTTGAGGATCAATTCCTGTTTCAGTTTTTACTTCATGCAACAACTTTTCTTCTTGCAGCTGTAATTGTGTTTTTAATGATAGAGCCCGTTCTCCATCTACTCTTACTCCTTTAAATCTCATGTCAACCAGACATGGAAATAAATCTGTTTCTAAATTAAATATAGATTCTATATCTTGTTTGATAATTTCTGTTTTAAATTTTTGCCATAACTCCAAAGTTAATTCAGCGTCTTTTTCTGCATAAGCTCCAACATACATTGGTGGTAACTTCCACATATCTGCTTTTGGATCCAATCCTCTAGACTTTGCTTCTTCAGTTAATGCAGTTTCATTTTTACCATGACCTAAGTACTCCCATGATAATGCATTTAGACTATAAGCAAATCTATTCTCATCAATTAATGATGCTGCAATCATAGTGTCTACTATTAAACCATTGATTTTTATACCTAAATTTCGTATCCAACATACGTCGTACATTGCATTATGAAATATTTTTATAGCAGGAGTTGCCATAGTATCTGCAAACCATGCTAATACTTTTTTTCGATCCATATTACTCCCTGATCCGTGAGCAATGGGAAAATAAAATTTTCTACCTGCAACAGCTACAGCAATACCTACAACTTCACCTTCACCAATAACCGATCCAGATCCCATTGTTTTTAAATTTGGATCTCTTGTTTCTAAGTCAACTGCAATCTCATCATACGATCGTAAATCAGGAAACTCTTCTGGCTCTATCCATTCTGTTTGTGCTGTAAATATTGGTACTCGCATTATATTTTCTCCTTTAGTGAATCTAAATATTCTTGATCTTCTTTATTTAATTGTTCTTCTTTTTTCTTATTTCCAAATATCTCTTCCCAACGTTGTTTATAAACATCGTTAGTGGGTCTAGATACACCGTCGTATTTTCTACCTTTTTCCTTTGCCATGATCCATATCTTTCAATTTCTTTTTTTCTAATTCACAATAATGAATTATTTTTTCTAAATCTTCTATGCCATTTTTATTCATATAACGGCACACATACTTTATTACATTACCTTGAAAGAATGACAAGTCATTCTTAGAAATAAATTCATAAGGTTGAATGTGAAAATCTTTGTAGTGATTCCCGCCTATCTGTTTATCTTGTGGAAATGCTTCATCAAACATATTTTTATTTGTCATACTTTACTCCTTTAAGTTATTGTGGTAGTTGTTGGTTTAACGGGCATGATAATCTTTTGGGAATCGAAGGCCCCGAACCAACGTCGCTCGTTAAAGCGCGAAGCTACCACTCTCCGCTGAGACTTTCCTTCTATCCCGATCGGTTGAAAGTTACAAAGAATAGCCATAACGCTCCTTCTTTGGTTTCAATAAGTACAAATTTTCTTTAGTTCTGGTAATACCTACATACCAAACTCTATGTTCCTCATTTGATTTCTCTTCATTATTTTCAATTGAATCTCTAATTTTTTTAGCGTTATCTAACACAACAATTACATTTTCACATTCACCACCTTTTGCTGCATGAATAGTTGATACTTCTATCCTTGGATCTGGTGATAGTTTTTCACCATTAGATAACATTGTTCTTATATAATAACATTCATCTTGATCTGCTTTTGTAAATACATTGTACCAAAGATCATCTGGTAAATATCCAAAATCAGATAGTTTATATAAAGCTTGTGTTTCTTTAAATTTTGGTGAACGCGATACGTATTCAGATAATTCTTTTGCATCAGCTAATGATAAAGCGCTACCTTTACAAAGATGACTAAAGTTTAGAATAGCTTTGTATAATCTTGTATTGTAACTTTTACCAAATCTATTTTTAAAATATAAATTGTTTTGTCTTAATTGTTTTGAAATTTCATCTGAACGATATGTAGTTCTAGTTAATATTAACCAGTTACCTTTAGTTAAATCTATATGATCCATATTATATATATGTTGAACAGAACCTTGAATACCTTTTTTAGGTAAATAATCTTTTCGTTTTCTAACAGTAATTCTTTGCAATATAATATCTGTTAATTCTTGTACTGCTGGTGGTATACGATTTGAATAATTTAATATCTCTTCTTCTGCAGGTTCATTTAAAAATCTATTAACATCCGCTCCTGCCCAGGCAAATATGGCTTGGTCATCATCACCAGCTAAATAAATATCTTTTGATTTTTCTTTTAATACATCAAACATTCTCCATTGTATTGGAGATAAATCTTGAGCCTCATCAATAAATACCACATCAAACTCTTTACATTTTTCTTTTTCATCTACAAATTTTGTAATCATATCATTAAAATCATAAAGGGTATCACCTTTAAAATGATTATAATTTAAGTAAACATGACCTAATGTTTCATAATCTAAATCATCACTGTATTCATTTGTATTAAATTCATCTTCTACAGAAATATTTTTAACTCTAGCTTTATTAATTAATTTGAAATATTCACTATTGAAATTTAAATAACCAGATTCATCACCTGAATCTGTCACTCTTAAATTTAATTCTTTACCTATTTGTTCATAATGTACTGGTTGTAAAACATTTTCTTCACTCATACCCAATGTATGAAATGCAAACGAGTGTAATGTTTGAAAGTTTCTTAAATCTTTCTTATCTAAATCAGAATTTCTTTCGAGCATTCTATCTTTAGCTTCATTAGCTGCTTTTCTAGTAAATGCAAAGTAACCTATTTTATTTAAGGGAGTACCTTTTTTAATATACTCATCTACATAATTTAATAATGTAGTTGTTTTACCAGTGCCTGGAGGTCCAAAAATCTTTTTAATCATTAGAAATTACTTTCTCTCTTTTGTATAACTTGTTCTTTTGGTTTCTCTTCGTCAGATAATAATTCAGGAAACTTATTTAAAGATATTTTAACAACATTAACTGGTGGATTAGATTTTTCTTGACCTGCTGATTTTGGAAATCTTTTTTGATTAGTAAAATCTGCTTCAAATAATTCTTTCATCATTTCTCCAGTAACCATTCTATTATCTTTCCATTCTTTATTTTTTAAAGTATTAAAAAAACTTGCATAAACAAAGTATGCATGACTATCTTCAATCAATACTGCTCCTGTTTTAAATGACGCGTGAGTCTGTGCTTTTGGTCCATTTAAATAAGTCAATAAATATTCCTCTAATAGTTCTTTTGGTGTTGTACCTTTTGGTGGAGGTGTTGTTAATTTAGGTGGAAATAAATTATCTAATATATCTTGAAATTCATTTTGTTTTATTTTTGGTGGAACCATGTCTGCTGCTGCACCAATAATTGCTCTAATATTATCTAGTTCAATAATTTGTTTTATATTTTTTGCTCTTACTTCTTTTGTAGTTTGTCCATCAGATAATGTTACATTAAATGTATATTGTGGTTCAGGATAAGTTATTTTCTGTAATCCTGATAATGCTGGGAAAACTCTTTTTTTATCTGATAAATATCCAAAAGCTCTCTTACGACACTCTGCTTTCATACATACTGGTTGTATTGGATCTTCAGTACAAGTATGTCCTTTAGTTTCTCTAACCCAAGATTTTAATTTCTTTTTAGTTTTATCTTCCGACCAATCTATAACTCCATTTGCATCCGGCTTAAAATATTTACCCGGTGCTGCAATAACCATTTTTTCCCAATCATCTGGATATTTCTTTTTAGCAAACACCATGTAGTTATATAAAAATCTATCTCTACCATCTGTTAATGGTTCTTTAGTTAATATTTGTAAACAAGGTGGACCATCATTAAATTCTTCTGCTCCACCATTTAATAAAGATCTGGTGTGTTCTATTGTAAATTCTTCTAATTCATCTGCAGTATAAGTATTAGCATCTATTACATCTATAAATTGATCAAATGTAAATGTTGTACCATCTAAATTAAATCCAACTCTTTCTGTTTTATTGTAATAAGGTAAATTAATATATTGACCCATGTTCCATTTACCTTCAGCATCTTTACCTAATTCTGTTTGCTTAGGATATATTTCAATATTGTTTGGAAGTTTTAATGTAAGTAGTAATCCTTCTAAAAAATTTCTTATTGCAACTGCTCTTATTTTTTCTTTAACAAATAAATATAAATGAAGTCCACCACTTTTAGATTTAACTGGAACAATTGGTAATTTATGTTCTGAAATAATATCTAAATATTTTTTATATGGAAAATTAGAATAACTATGTTGCTTATCATCAATATCTATAGCACCAAATTGTGCCATACCTTTATCATCACATGGTTGAATACCAATTGATTGTCTACCATTTAAATGATCTAAATAATCTTGATCTTTAATTTCTCTGTGTGCCCAACCATAAACTGGTTTAGCTTTACCTGTACTTGGATCTATTGATAATTTTTTTAAATTGGCTACACCAAAATTTCTTTGTAATCCTGAAAATATTTCTATAAATCTTTTTTCTTTATTCATAAACTGTCTCTAGTTTATGTGGGCGATTGCTCGCCCACACATAAAATGATTTAGAAGTTAGAAGCTTCACCTTTAGCAGAGTCATTAGACTCGCCATGTTTAACTTTAACATCACCTTTTGATACACTATCAGAAAAAGACTTAGCTTGTTGATACAATGCAGAATCTTGCACTGGACCAATCTTACTAACTTCCCAACCAAACCATGTACCTTTATCATTTGACTGTTGAGTAGTTCTCAACTTATATGTATGACTGTAAGATGCTGGAGTGAACATACCGTTCTTTCCTTTCATCTTTATACTAACCATCATACTATTCCATTTTCTACTAATCTTTAATTGCGTCGATTTCATGGCAATTAAAGCTGTAGATGGAGTATTACCTAGAACAACTACAAAATGACTTGCAGTCTTTTCGATATAATTACCATTTGGTAATCTATCTTTATAAGATGCATCTCTTGTAGTTTTAGTCATGATATCACTATGAGACGGGTGAATAGCAACTGGTGCTCCAGAACCTTCGCCTCTATCTTGCCATTCAATGTATTCTAACTTGTAATGACAAGGAACGACTTCAATTCCTTTTTCACCGTCGAACAATTCACCAGTAACAGAGTTGTAAATCATTCCAGGTTCTGCACCTTGAACATATTTACCATCTCTTTTATTTACTTCTGGAGATAATTGTCCGAGTATTTTTAAGAATGGTAATGCTAAATCTTCATGAGTTAGGTTATCCACTCCTTGGTTTGCATCTGCTTCAAACATATTAACAGATAGCGCACCTGCATTAACTTTTTCAGTTACTGCATTATTGTTTCTTGGTTCTTGTTTCTTTATTATTTGTTCTTGAGACATATTTATTCCTCCTATGCTCTTGTTATTTTGGTTCTGTTTCCTGCGAACACATTAAAAAGATCAGAGGGCATCTCTTGCCCAGATTCGAGACGCTCTCTGACCAACGCTTTAAGTGTCATAGGTTCAACCTTTAACTTCTGGGTAGGTTGATAGCCTTGACCTTGTGCAAGGACAGCGTATTCTGCCGCCTTGTTATCCTCGTTACGACCAAAGGAAACAGTAACCTCATTTTTAATAAGATCACCCAGGCCGTTATCACGAAGCCATTTAAATGCTTCTTCCTTTTTTGCTACAGGAATTGAAGCACCGTAGACGGGTTTAATTTCTATTGCTGACCCGTCTGCTAATTTCATTGTACTAATATTCATTTCAGTCATCATAGTTGGTATGACTTCTCCTGAAAGAGCTTCTTCTTGTTTTTTTAGCTGTTTTAAATTTTCTTCAGCTATTTTTATTTGATCTTCTATATTCTTTAACTTAACCACTTGTTCAGCTAAAGATGAAACATCATTAGTTTGAGTTATTGACTCAGCTTGATCTGCTTCAAAGTTTATACTCATAGTATTGTATCTCCTTATTTAGTGTTATTATTTCTTTCTTAGCACTTTTAATCATTTTAAAAGCTTTGTATTTCATATAATAAAAATCAAAAATTTTGTCAAGGTTAAAAATAAAAAAACCTATTATAGCTAAAATATAATGTCTAAATTTTATATCTTTATCTTTTTGAAATAAATTAAAATTTTTTATAAACTGTATATCTTTCTTAGTTTGTTTTATAAAATTTTCTAATTCTAACTTTCTATCTTTCATACGATACAGTCTGTTTTGTATCTTCCATCGTTCTTTATCCGTCATCTATGTTTCCTTTTTCGTATAAGTTTATTTCAACTGGGTAGTATGTATGTTCTTGTCGATCCCATTTCAAGAGATTATATTTACCTCCAGTAATGTCTGCGGCAATAGAACACGCTACACCTATTATAGCTGGATCACCTGTTAATAACAAATAATCTTTTTCAGTATAATTCTTTAAAAGTTTTCTTAACTTAAAAATTAAAGGACCAGGTGACAAAATAATTTGGCTAAATTCAGGCAACAATGTGACAAGTTTGCCGTACTTTTGTGCACCCATAATATTAAATTTTGGTTTACCTGATCTTGTACCAGGTAACTCTTGAATAATATAAACTGTAGAATCACTCATAATTATTTTTACTTTCGCTGTTGACAAGTAAGTAGCGTTTATTATATAGATTGTCAATAGAAAGACAACAATAAAAATTATTATGAACTATAAATTTAAAACTAAACCTTATGCGCATCAAATAACTGCGTTAGAAAAATCTTGGAATAAAGAAGTATTTGCATACTTTATGGAAATGGGAACTGGTAAATCAAAAGTTCTTATTGACAACATTTCTATGTTGTATGACAAAGGTAAAATTAATGGTGCATTAATTATTGCACCTAAAGGTGTATATCAAAACTGGTATGATACAGAAATTCCAGTTCATATGGCTGATCATATAGAAAAAGATGTAGTGTTATGGAAAGCTTTAATTAATCAAAAACAACAAAATGAACTTAATAAATTATTTGAGTCTACAGAAAAACTCCATATATTAGTTATGAATGTAGAAGCATTCTCTACTAAAAAAGGTTTAGACTTTGCAGCTAAGTTTATGAGTTGTCACAATACTTTAATAGCAATAGATGAATCTACTACAATTAAAAATCCAGATGCTAAAAGAACTAAAAATATTGTAGCACTTGGTAAGTATGCTAAGTATAGAAGAATACTTACTGGTTCACCTGTAACTAAATCACCATTAGATTTATATAAACAATGTGAATTTTTAGATGAATATTTATTAGAGTATAGTTCTTACTATGCATTTAGAACACGATATGCGATTATGAAATCTGCAAACTTTGGTGGTCGTTCTGTTCAAATAGTTGTAGGTTATAGAAATTTAGGTGAGTTGTCTAAAAAATTAGAACCATTTTCATATCGTTGTTTAAAAGAAGATTGTTTAGATTTACCTGACTACACTTATACTAAACGTGTAATTCAATTAAGTCCTGAACAGAAAAAATTATATCAACAAATGAAAGTATTAGCATTAGCAGAATTAGATGGAAAACAAATGACAACTCAATCTGCTATGGTTCAGTTAATGAGACTACATCAAATCACTTGTGGTCATTTTACTTCTGATGATGGTACCATTAAAGAAATTAAAAATGAAAGATTAACTGCACTAGTTGATATACTTTCTGAAGTAGAAAACAAAGCTGTTATTTGGGCCCACTATAGACATGATATAAATGCAATTATTAATGCTGTAGAAAAAAACTTTGGTAAAGATTCTTATGTAACTTACTATGGTGATACAACAAATGAAGACAGACAAAAAGCTATTAAAGAAATACAAGATCCTAATAGTCCTGTTAGATTTATAATTGGTACACCACAAACGGGTGGCTATGGTATTACCTTAACGGGTGCTAATACAATGATCTATTATGCCAATGGTTATGATTATGAAAAAAGAATACAATCAGAAGCTAGAATAAATCGTGCAGGTCAAACTAGAAAAATGACTTACATAGATATTATTGCAGAAGATACTGTTGATGAAAAAATTGTAAAAGCATTAAGAAATAAAATGAATATTGCAACTAAGATTACAGGAGATGAATTAAAAGAATGGATCTAATTATATTTACTAATGATTTATATCATTTAATTCCTGTAACAAAAGAAATGCTATCAGGTATAGAAATTCCAAATGAAATAGATTGTATGGACTTATGTAAAATTATAAGAGAAAATTTTACAACTTATATTAGTTCTAAAAATATTCATGTCCTGAATGGACACAATGCAAATTTTTATGGATGTATATGTGGGGCCGAAGCCCCACAATAATTATTTAACTTTTATTTCTTGAGCTTTAACTTCTTCCGGTTCATTAACTCCTAATTTAACAGTCAATACACCGTCTTCCATTTTAGCGTCATCAACAACTACATCATTTCTTAAAGAAAATTGTTTGTAGAATTTTCTGAATGCTAAACCTTTTTCAATGTATTCTTTTTCTTTGTCATCTACTTGACCAGAAACAGTTAATACACCATCTTTGTATTCAACTTTAACATTCTTTTTGTTGTAACCAGCAAGACCTAGTTCTATTCCATATTGTCCTTTTCCATATTTCACTACATTGTAAAATGGAAATGATTGTACTTTTGATAAACTATCAAAGATAGAATCAAAAGAATCACCAAACATTCTATTGGAATTATCCCAAAGATCTTTTTGGAATTTATTTATTAAATCTAAACCTGTCATATAAACCTCCTTGTTAATGTTAAGCAAAGTTTAGTGGCCAGCCTAATTGCTGCACCGATAAGTAATATAATTATTTATTTGATATCTACAAGTCCTGTTTCGCGATTCAGGTATTTATATTCTATTTTAGATGTATTAAAATCTTGTTGTATTTTCTTACATATTTGTTCATGGTCAAACTCACCACAACTATATACATCAAATTGCATTAATGCAGGTTTAACTTCATCCCATACATGCATGGCTATATGTGATGTTTCAATAATTGCAACAGCGGTAATGCCTCTATTACCTGGCATAGTACAATATTTAACATATGGACCCATGAATACTTTCATATTTATATCCATAATAAAATTGTTTAACCAACTTTTTAAATAATTTTCATCTACTGGTGGATTATTTATTTCTGCTCGGACAATAAGATGCTTATGCACCAACAAACTATTTTCCATATGTACACCTTTCTTAATCTAAGAATAAATTAAACAGACCTGTTAAAGCTAATATAGTTGTAAAAGCTCCACCAATTATCCAATATAATAATTGATCTGTCTTATTTTCGATCTTATCTACTTTCTTATCAAGTTTGTCAATATCATCATGCATATGCTTGAGATGATTATCACGAATTATTGTAATGTCTTTTTGTAAACCTGTTACATGACCATATAAGTCTTGTATTGTTCCATCTAATGTTTCAGGTTTACGTTTAGGCATTATGGTGTATATGGTGGAATATAAGTTGGTGTTGGAATTGTATCTTCGTAAGGTATCAACTCATTAATTGTATATGTGAGATTTGATTGAATTGGTTTTTTCATAGGCACCATTTGAGTTTTTTCTGTTCCTGTTTCTACAGGAAAACCAAATTCTCCTTTATTTAATTCTAAGCCAGTAGGATCAATAACTTGTCCATCTATTAATTGAAGTTTATTATATTGAGACATGTCATCATAACCAACATAATCTTTAGGACCAAAAATACCTCTACCATAATCAATAGCACTTCCTATTACTGGTCCTACTAAAGGAACACCTGTTAATAAACTAACAAGTCCTCCTAAAAATCTACCACCAAATCCAGGTTTAGTTTGTCCTACCCTTGGATCACTTGATACGTACCCAAAGCCAGGCATACCAGGAGTACCAACAGTAGAAATAGAATTTCCTCTACCGAG
>Ga0208644_1001262_pt1 | contig 21451 bp, 24 predicted proteins | sample VirMetDEL_Nov_18_FD_184517 | JGI IMG/M metagenome (GOLD analysis project Ga0208644, IMG submission 184517) | Aqueous microbial communities from the Delaware River and Bay under freshwater to marine salinity gradient to study organic matter... | ecosystem: Environmental > Aquatic > Marine >...
CTGGTACAGGAACTGTAACAGGTGTATTTACTTACACTGTAGCTGACAATGCTAAACCAGGTGAATCACAACCTGAATTAGTATAATAATTAATTTAGTGTGGGCCTTCGGGCCCACATAATTTTAACGGAGATTAAAATATGAAATCAGATGTAAAAGCAGTTAGAGTTACTGGAACAGGTTCTGTATTTGCAGGAAGAACAAGATTAAGAGGAATTATTCTTTCTAATGCTACAGCAGGCGCTGGAACTATAACTTTACAAGATGGAAATTCAGTCACACAATTTGTAGGTGATTGTCCAGCGGGAGATGTTTTTGCTTTCAATATTCCAGAAGATGGAATTTTATTTGTTGGTGGAATGACAGTTTCTGCAATATCAGGTTTAACAGCAGCTACGATATTATTAGATAAGTAGGAGGCTACATGGCTAATACTACTTCCGGTACATATACTTTTGATAAAGATTTTTCTATTGATGAAGTAATTCAAGAATCGTTTGAAAGACTAGGAATGGATCCTATGTCTGGACATAATTTGAGAACGGCAAGACGTTCTTTAAATATTTTATTTTCAGAATGGGGAAATCGTGGTTTAAAGTTTTGGGAAGTAGCTAATAATTCTATTACGTTAGTTCAAGGTCAAGCGGTATACACTATGTATCGTTCCCCTAGTGATGGTACTTCCAGTGCTACAGCAGTATATGGTGTAGATGATGTATTAGAAGCTGTTTATAGAAATTCTTCTTCTGTAGATTTTCCTTTAACTAAAATTGATCGTTCCACTTATTCTGGTTTATCAGCAAAATCTCAACAAGGAACACCTACTCAATATTTTGTTCAACGATTTATTGATCGAGTAACTATTACCCTTTATTTAGTACCTGGAGCCACAGAAGCAGGTAATGCTATTAATTATTACTATGTTAAAAGAATTCAAGATGTAGGAGCGTACACAAATGCAGCAGATGTTGTATATCGTTTTGTGCCATGCATGTGTTCCGGTCTTGCATATTATTTATCACAAAAATTAGCACCACAACGTATTCAAGAATTAAAATTATTATATGAAGATGAACTACAACGAGCATTAGTAGAAGATGGATCTTCCGCAAGTGCTTTCATAACCCCTAAAACTTATTATCCAAGTGTCTAATTTATCAAGAGGAAAATACGCGCAATTTATTTCAGACAGGTCTGGAATGGCTTTTCCTTATTCTGAAATGGTTACAGAATGGAATGGAGCCAAAGTTCATATTTCCGAATACGAACCTAAACAACCACAATTAGAACCAAAACCAACTACATCGGATGCACAAGGTTTACAATTTGCAAGACCGGATAGAACAGAACCACCTGTATTAATTTTATTACAGCCAAGTCCTTTTCAAACGATTAAGTACGCTGGAAATACTTATATTAATGTTTATTCACAAGATCATGGAAGAAGCACAGGAGATGTGGTTAGATTCAGAGGACCTACTAGTCCTACTGGTTTTTTAAATGTTCCTACTTTTGATGGTGTTTCTGATATTAGTAATGCAAGTGGATTTACGATTACAGTTGGAAAAATTAATTCTTCTGGTATTGTAGGTGATCCGTTAAATTATTATTATTTCCAAAGTTCGGATACGGCTACTACAGGAAATGTAAATGGAGGAGGAAGCGGTTGTACAGCAGGACCTGTTAACCTACAAGCATAATGACATACGCAGAATTATTACAAGCCATTAGAGATTATACCGAAGTAGATTCCAATGTATTAACGAATTCTATTTGTAATGGATTTATTAGAGATGCTGAATGGAGAATAGCAAGAGATGTGGATGCAGACTATGATAGACAATATTCTAATGCTACTTTAGTTGTAGGGCAAAGGTTTATCAATATGCCTTCTACTTATTTAATTATTCGTTCTATTCAAGTGATTAATGCTGGAACAAGATCTTTTTTAGAACCTAGAGATACTTCTTTTTTTGGAGAATATAATCCAACTGATGCACGAGGAGAGCCTAAATACTATGGAAATTGGTATGAAGACGTAATAGTCCTTGCTCCGGTTCCTGATCAGGCCTACACCATTCAAGTAAATTATATCTTGAATCCTGTTCAATTATCAGCTAGTAATACCCAAACATATGTAAGTCAGTATTTTCCCAACGGACTTTTATATGCATGCCTTGTAGAAGCATTTAGTTTCTTAAAAGGCCCAGCAGATATGCTTCAGTTATATGAAGGAAAATATAAACAAGCTATCGAAACATTTGCAATAGAACAAATGGGAAGAAGACGAAGAGATGAATATCAAGCCGGTGTTCCTCGAATCGGAAAACAATAGGAGATAAAATAACATGGCTATAACACAAGCAATCTGTAATTCTTTCAAACAAGAATTATTAGAAGGTGAACATAACTTTAAATCATCTGGCGGAGATGTTTTTAAATTAGCTCTGTATACTAATGCAGCTACTCTAAACTCAGCTACAACTGCTTACACAACTTCTGATGAAGTTGCGGCTTCAGGACAATACACAGCTGGTGGCGGAGCTTTAGTTAACTCAGGTACACAACAAATAGGTGGAGTTGCATTTTGTGATTTTGCAGATTTATCTTTCACTGGTGTTACATTGACTGCAAGAGGTGCTTTAATCTATAACACTTCAGCAACTGTGGCTAACGCAGCTGTTGCGGTTTTAGATTTTAGTTCAGACAAAACAGCTACATCAGGAACATTTACAATCGTATTCCCAGCAGATACAAGTGCAGCAGCTATTTTAAGAATCTCCGGCTAAGTAGGAGTTTTTAAATGGCGAACATTACCGGTTGGGGTAGAGGAACCTGGAGTGAAGCTACATGGGGTGAACCAATCCCAGTTGAAGTCACAGGTGTATCTATTACTGCCGAACTTGGTAACGAAACCATTACTGCGAATGCAAATGTATCCTTAACAGGAATTCCTTTATCTATCACTTTAGATAGTGTTACAATAACAGCAGATGTTGATGTAACTTTATCTGGTCTCAATTTATTATCAGCTGAATTAGGAAATGAATCTATCACAGGTACTGCATCTGTAGATGTTTCAGGTATTGAATTAACCGCAATAGTTGATTCGGTTGGAATTGAAGCAGGTGGAAATGTTTCTATTCCAGTATTTGACAGTCCTATGACTTTGGTTGCAGGAGATGTAGAGACTTTATCTTCTACCGATGTATTTGTAACAGGTAATGCATTAACCAGTGGCTTAGGAAATGTAGACGTATTCTTTGATATGACTGTGACCTTAACAGGTCAAGCTATGACTGCTAATTTAGGCAGTGTAGAAACAGTATCTTCTGTAGAAGTGACAGGTTTTTCAATGTTTGCAGATTCAGCAAGACCTACCTTTATCATAGATGGAAGTGTTAATTTAACTGGACTTTCTATGACAAATAATTTAGGATCTATAACCAATAGCTATGGATGGAACATTATTGACACAGGTACCTCTGTGGTCTATACACAAGTAGCAGCATAAATTTAGGAGTAAATATGGCATCAAGTTATTCAGCGGATTTAAAACTAGAGCTCATGGCTACTGGCGAAAAGTCAGGCACATGGGGAGACATTACTAATACCAATTTAATTATTTTACAACAAGCTATTGCTGGTTATGAAGCAGTATCTATTGCTGGAGTAGCTCAAACTACTCCACTTACTTTTTCTAATGGTTTAATTTCCAATGGTAAAAATGCTATTATTGAATTAACAGGTACGATTACAGGAAATCAAATTGTAACCATTGCAGATGGTATTGAAAAAAATTATGTTATAAAAAATTCTACTTCCGGAGCATTTACCGTTCAATTTAAAACAGCTTCTGGATCAGGACCTACTTGGTCTACAACAGACAAAGGTGTTAAAACATTATATTCTAATGGAACCGATGTTATTGATGTCAATGCAAATTTATCACAAATTAATTTAGTCAATCAAAATGAAGTTAGATTTGAAGATGCTACAGGCGGACAATATGTAGGTTTAAAGGCCGCTTCTACTATATCTTCAGGATATACATTAATTTTACCAACAGCCGATGGTACTAGTGGACAGGCTTTAACAACTAACGGATCAGGAACATTAAGTTTTGCTGATGCAGGAGTTTCAGCAGGAAAGGCTATTGCCTTTGCTATTGTTTTTTAATATAAGGAGATAATATGGCAAACCCAAATATAGTAAATGTAACTTCGATCTTAGGCGGAAACGCTGGTTGGAATTTATCTGCTACACCTACTGATACTCTTATGGAAGTAGACAGTGGAAAAGTTGTAAAATTAAATTCAATCATTGTTTCTAACGTAGATGGTACAAATGCTGCAGACGTTTCTGTCTTCATAGATGGATTAGGAACAGGTGCAACTGGTGTAACAACTACAGGTGCAGACGCAACAGTTTACATTGCTAAAACCATTTCAGTGCCAGCAGATGCTACACTAGTTCTTTTGGATTCACCTATCTATATGATGGAAGGTGATATTTTAAAAGGTGGAGCAAGCGCGGCCAGTGATCTAGATTTATTAGTATCATACGAAGTAATTAGTTAAGGAGGTTCTAGTAAGCTATGGCAAATGGCGGAATTATAGGACCAGTCAACCAAACCAGTTTTGGTAAATGCACAGTTACATCTAAAACTTCATCAGGACCTTTAACTACACAACCAGGAACAAGATTTGTTGATGTACTTGTAGTAGGAGGTGGTGGTGCAGGTGGAGTTAATATGGCTGCTGGAGGAGGAGCTGGAGGATATAGGACTGCATTAAATATTTCAGTTTGTGGAGCAACAGGATATCCAATTACAGTTGGAGGTGGAGGTTCTGCGGGTTATCCAGTTTCTACAAGTGGTAATCCTTCAACAGCGGGTTTTCCTTCTAATCCAATAACTTCAACAGGTGGTGGACACGGGGCGGGTGTTGGTCCTTCAGATGCTGCTGAAACAGGAGGTTCAGGTGGAGGTGGTGGAGGTCATCCATCTTCAACAAAAGCAGGAGCAGCGGGTAATACACCACCAACAAGTCCACCACAAGGTAGTCCAGGTGGTACAGGAACTCCAGGGGGTGCAGGGGGTGCAGGAGGAGGTGGAGCTTCTGCAGTAGGATCTAATCCTCCAAATGTAAATACAGGGGGAAATGGTGGAGCAGGTTCTCCAGCAACATCAATATTTGGAGCAGCACCACAACCTTTTTATGGACCTACTTCAGGAGTTTATGCAGGTGGAGGTGGAGGTGGAGCATACACAGCTCCAAGTGGAAACACAGGTGGAACAGGCGGAACAGGTGGAGGTGGACCAGGGGGAGCAAATAATGCTACAGGTGGAACTGCTGGAACAGCTAACACTGGAGGTGGTGGAGGTGGAGAAGGATCTGCAACTCAACTCACTGGTAATGGCGGATCAGGAATAGTTTTAGTAAAAGAATTAAACAAAGCATCAGGAAGATGGTCACTTACTGAACAGTTAGAGAATTTAGAAGCAGGCACGTGGCCGAAGAGAACAGCAAATATAGATTATTTAGTCGTTGCTGGTGGAGGCGGTGGAGGTGTTGGTGTAGGTAGTGCACCTAATCAACAAGGTGGTGGCGGTGGTGGAGCAGGAGGATATAGAACATCTTACTGTTCTCCAGTAAGTGCAGTAGAATTAGGTTTAGGAAGTCACTCAATAACAGTTGGAGCAGGAGGAGCAGGTGGGCCTACGGGTGGATCAAATCCAGGTGCTAATGGAACTCCTTCAATTTTCTCATCTATCACATCAAGTAGTGGTGGAGGTGGAGCAGAAGGTGGTGGTGGAACAGGACTTTCTGGAGCTTCTGGAGGAGGAGGCGGAGGACCAGGTGGATCTGGTGGATCCATTAGTGGATGTGGGACAGGAAATACAGGTGGAGCAGGTGGACCAGGTACAGACAAATCTGGAGGAGGCGGCGGTGGAGCTGCTGAATCAGGAAATACTGATGGTCAAAAAGCAGGTGGTGATGGATTATCAAATTCAATTACAGGATCTTCTGTAACTTACGCTGGAGGTGGTGGCGGAGGCGGTGGTTTAAATAACACACCAGCAGGAGTCGCTGGAGATGGCGGAGGTGGAGCAGGAGGAGCAGCTTGTTCAGTAGGATCAGCAGCTACAGCTAACACTGGTGGAGGTGGCGGTGGAGGTGGTGGCGGTTCAACTATAGCAGGTGGAGCAGGCGGTTCAGGAATCGTAGTCGCTAGAGCACCAGGAGGTCAAGGAATTACATTAAGTGCAAGTCCTGGATGTGCAGGATCAGTTTCATATAGTTGTGTTTGTGGAAGCTTACATCAAATTGCAAGTTTTACAGCTTCAGGAACATTAAATGTTACAGATGGTGAGCCACCTGTTGTAGCAGTAAATTATTTAGTAGTTGCAGGTGGAGGAGCTGGTGGTGGAACAAGTGGAGGTGGTGGAGGAGGAGCTGGAGGATATAGAGCTTCTGGTTTTGGTCCAGCGCCTTTACAAGGAAATATATTATTTTTAAGTCCAGGTCCTAACACAGTAACAGTAGGGGGTGGTGGAGCTGTATCTGGTTGTGCGGGTAATCCTGGAAATAATGGTTCTCCTTCAGAATTTGCAACAATTATAGCAACAGGAGGTGGTGGAGGTGGTGGTGTTTCAACTCCTCCTCAAGGTTTAGGTAGCCCTGGTGGATCAGGTGGAGGAGGTGGTGTATCTAATTTTAATATCTCTACTGGAGGTTCTGGTAATAGTCCTCCAACAAGTCCGCCTCAAGGAAATCCAGGTGGTGATGCAGCTCAAGGACTTGGTGGTGGTGCTGGAGGTGGAGGTGCTACTGCTGCAGGTGGAAACAGTCCAGCTCCTAAAGCTGGAGGTGCTGGTGCTCCAAATAATATTTCAGGATGTGCAGTAACTTATGCTGCTGGAGGAAGTGTTCCTGGATCAGTAGGAGGTTCAAATACAGGAAATGGTGGTGGAGGTCAAACTTATGGATCTTCTCCTGCTTTTGCTGGAGGCTCAGGAATAGTTATTGTAAGATCACCAGCAGGCGCACCTTTATCAGTCTCACCAGGTACTAATACGGTAGCTTGTGTAGGTGGCGCAACAGTAGCTACATTCACGGTTTCTGGAACTTTAACTGTTAATTAAAATATGTTAATAGACAAACGATTTAAAACAAACTATAATAGATAACTTAAGGAGATAACTATGGCACATTTTGCAGAACTAGAATCAAAAGTGGACCCAACTGGATTTACATCGGATACACATCAGATTGTAAAAAGAGTTGTTGTAGTCGGCAATGATATTCCTGCTAATGGTGGAACTCTTGGAGATAATGATATGCACGTTGACGGTGAAACGTGGTGTGCAAATTTCTTCAAAGGAGGAAGCTGGAAGCAGACTTCATATAATAACAAATTCAGAAAACAATACGCTGGAATTGGATATCGATATGATTCAACAAAAAATAAATTCATTGCGCCTCAACCTTTCGCTTCTTGGTCATTAGATTCAAATGATGACTGGCAAGCACCTGTTGCTTTTCCTACTGTTACTACTTATGGAGATAATGCTCCGTACAGAATTAATTGGGATGAAGCAAACTTAAGATGGGTTGGATTAGACAGCAACAATAATGAATTTGCTTGGGATCCAGACACATCATCTTGGTCAGCGACTGGCAATTAATCTCCTAACAAGGATTTTTAAATGGCTAGAGGTAACGGCGGCATAATCGGTAAAACGAACCAAACAAGTTTTGGTAAAGATATCGTTACGACTTTTACTTCGAGCTGTTCAGTAACCACACAACCAGGAACTAGAGTTGTAAAAGCTGCTATTATTTCTGGTGGTGGAGGTGGAGGTAGAGACAGAGCAGCAGGAGGTGGAGCTGGTGGTTTACAAAATATAGAAATACCAGTATCAGGTAATGCTTCTTATTGCGCTGTTATAGGTGGAGGTGGAGCAGCAGGTACTGCACCTGCTAATCCAGGATCTGATGGTACAGTTTCAAGTTTTAATGGCACAAGTTCTGTTGGTGGTGGTGGCGGTGGAAGTCAAAATGCAACAGGAAGACCAGGAGGATCTGGTGGTGGAGGTGGTGGTGCTAATCCTTGTAATACTGGAAGTGTTGGAGGATGTGGAACGGCTAATCAAGGAAATTCTGGAGGAACAGGAGCTAATCCTAATTCACCCGTAACAACAGATACAAGAGGATCTGGTGGAGGCGGAGGCGCAGGAGCGCCAGGTGGTAATGCTGTTACAGGTTCTTTTCCAGGATCTGGATCTGCAGGAGCAGGTGGTGATGGTTTAGATATTTCAAGTTGTTTTTCAGGTGTACCTAATTGTGGTGTTTACGCAGGTGGAGGCGGTGGTGGAGGTAGAATCCCTGGTATGCCTGTTGCTGTTGGTGGAACAGGTGGAGGTGGAGCAGGAGGAACTCCTAGTTCTAGTGCTGCAAATGGAACACCTAATACAGGTGGAGGAGGTGGAGGCGGTGATGGTTGTGGTAACACAGGAGGATCAGGTGGCTCAGGAATCGTAATAGTAAAAGAATTATCAAAAGCTTCAGGTGTCTGGAGTTTAAAATCTCAATTTAGCAGCCAGCAACAAGGAACGTGGCCAAGCCCTGAATTAACATCTTTCACAGCTGATGTATTAGTTGTCGCTGGTGGCGGTGGTGGAGCAGGAACCAATAGCTCAAACGTATCTGGTGCTGGAGCAGGAGCAGGTGGTTTAAGAATACTTTGTAGATCCATAGGTACTAGTTCTACATACGATATTGTAATTGGAGGAGGTGGTGCAGCAGGACCTGCTGGTAACATTGCTGGAACAGGTTATAGAGGATGTAATTCAAGTTTTGCACCTGCAACTCCACTAGAAATAACTTCTACAGGTGGAGGTGGAGGTATGAACCCATACACTTATATTACTCCTTGTTATGTAGCAAGAACTCCAGGAGGCTCTGGAAGTGGTTTTTCTACTGGTAATACTGCAGCAACAGGTAACACACCACCAACAAGTCCACCTCAAGGAAATAATGGAGGAACTATGACAGGGCCAAATCCAAGTTCGGCTGCAGCAGGCGGCGGTGGAGGTGGATCTGGATCTGTTGGAGGAGACGGAGTTGGAGGACCTGCCTATTCACCTACTAATGTTGGAGGAAATGGTGGATCAGGAACAGATGTAACACCTTATTTTGGACCAGGTCCTCAACCTTATTATATACCTAATGGGCCAAATGCAGGAGCAAGTGCTTGTGGAGTTTTCGCTGGTGGTGGAGGAGGCGGAGGTTATGGTGGTTCTCCAGTAGGAGGTTCAGGTGGAGGTGGTAAAGGTGGATTAATATTAGAAGTAGGATATGCAGGAACAGCTAACACTGGTGGTGGTGGAGGAGGTTCTTCTTCTGCAATAGCCGCACCTGGAAATAGTGCAGCAGGTGGAGCAGGTGGATCAGGTATTGTTTTAATTAAAGTGCCCGCAGCTGCAGGACCTGCAATTTCAGTAAGTCCTGGAACAAATACAATTGCTTGTGGACCTTGTGGAACTAAAGTTGCTAAATTTACAGTTTCTGGAACTTTAACAGTTTGTAGAGTTTTTGGCTAAGACTTGACACTTTTATAAAAAAATATATTTAGAAAGTAAAAAGTATGAATTTACAGAATTATTATTGGTATTTTAAATCAGCAATCCCTGAACGGATTTGTGATGATATTATTAAATATGGAAATCAACAACGTGAGCAAATTGCGTTGACAGGTGGACAAAATAAAAAATTAGAAGAGTTAGAAAAAAAAGAAATTATTAAAAAAAAGAAACCTAAGAAAAAAATAAAACGAACTACAGCGAATGCTCATTTAACCGATGAACAAATTGAAGCTATGGATCCAGCTACAAAATTAGAAAAAGAAGAATTAGATGATTTACGAAAAAAGAGAGATTCTAATATAGCTTGGTTGAATGATCGATGGATTTATAAAGAAGTACAACCTTATATACATCAAGCCAACAATAGTGCTGGTTGGAATTTTAATTGGGATTTTTCTGAGTCTTGTCAATTTACGAAATATAAATTAAATCAATTTTATGATTGGCATTGTGATAGTTGGGAACAGCCATATAATAATCCAGATAATCCAAACACGCACGGTAAAATTAGAAAATTATCAGTGACTTGTTCTTTATCGGATCCTAAAGATTATAAAGGTGGTGAATTAGAATTTCAATTTAGAAATCAAGATGATCCAACTCTTACAAGAGAATGTTTAGAAATTTTACCAAGAGGCTCTATTGTTGTATTTCCGTCCTTCGTATGGCATAGGGTTAAACCTGTAACCGAAGGGACGCGATATTCTTTAGTGATTTGGAACTTAGGATATCCATTTAAATAGGAGAAAGCTATGGCAAAAGAAGATCAATTACAAACATCTTTATATTTTCAAACACCAATTTATCACGTTGAAATACCTGAATGGGTAGATCATGTAGATAAAGTTTGTGATACATATATTAAACAAGCAAAGAAAAATAATCAAAAAGCAATTAAAGATAGAGAAAAAAATTGGAAGAAAAAAGGTTTAGGAGATATGGGAATGTCGCATCATTCTACTTCTTTAATTAATGATCCTGATTTAAAAGAATTTCAAGATTATATTGGAGCAACGAGTTGGAATGTATTAGATCATATGGGTTATGATTTGTCTGGATATGAATTATTTTGGACAGAATTTTGGGTACAACATTTTGGAGAAAAAGGTGGAGGACATCACGAAGGTCATATTCATTATGATAATCATATTTCAGGTTTTTATTTTTTACGATGTTCTGAAAAAACATCTGTTCCTGTATTTCATGATCCAAGACAAGCGAAACTAATGAATGATTTACCAAGAAAAAATGAAGGTGAAGTATCGATGGCTTCTCCTTTAATTCATTATAAACCAAAACCAGGTACAATGATTTTTATTCCAGCTTATTTAGAACATCAATATACAGTAGATCCTGGAGTAGAAGATTTTAGATTTATTCATTTTAACTTACAAGCAATAAGAAGAATGATTACCGATACCATACGAAAACAAGCTAAGGAGGAAAAATAATGAGTTTTGAAAAAAATGGATATACCGTTATTAAACAAGCTGTTGCTAAAGAAATAGCAGATTTTGTTTACAGATATTTTTTATTAAAAAGACAAGTTGCTAGGACTTTATTTGATCAAAGATATATTTCCCCTATGACAGAATATTGGGGTGTATGGAATGATCAACAAATTCCAGAAACCTATTCTCATTATGGGGATGTTGCAATGGAAACATTGTTAACACAAGTTAAACCTATTATGGAAAAAGAAACAAAATTAAAATTAATTGAAACGTACGCTTACGCACGAATTTATAAAAAAGGGGATATTTTACACAGACATAAAGATAGGTTTAGCTGTGAAATATCCACTACCCTTAATTTAGGTGGAGATGATTGGCCTATTTATATTAATCCTAATAAAGAAGAAGGTAGTCTAGATAAAGACGGAAAATATGTTCCTTCTAAAGCAAAAGGAGTTAAAGTAGATTTAAATCCTGGTGACATGTTAGTGTACAGAGGTAATTTTTTAGAGCATTGGAGAGATGCTTTTACAGGGACTGATTGTGGTCAAGTATTTTTACATTATAATAATAAAGCCACAAAAGGTTCTGAAGATAATAAGTTTGATAAAAGGCCACATTTAGGACTTCCAAGCTGGTTTAAAGCATGATATAGTTTCCCCACGCTGGGATAGATTTTCACCACACCTCAAATCTGTCCTGGCACCTTATATGGGAGATTATGGCTTTAAAATTATTAAATATTAAACCTGGATTTAACAAACAATTTACCGCATCAGGAGCTGAAGGACAGTGGATTGATGGAGATAATGTACGTTTTCGTTATGGACTACCGGAAAAAATAGGTGGTTGGCAATCTTTAGTTAATAGTACTTTAGTAGGAGCAGCAAGAGCTCAGCATACCTGGACGGATTTAGAAGGAAGAAGATACGCAGCGATTGGAACCAATAAATTATTAGTTGTTTATTATGAAGGTGATTTTTATGATATCACTCCTATTGACACAACCAAATCTCAAACAAGTTGTAATATAACTACTACCAATGGTTCAGCAACGGTTACCATCACATCTCCAGCGCCTCATGATTTAGCAATAGGAGATTTAATTACATTTGAGAATGCAGGATCTTTTACATCTCCTGATACCGATTATACTTCTGTTGATTTTGATGATGTAGTATTTGAAATTAAAACAGTTCCCAGCACTACTACTTTTACGATTACCATGCCAACTGCAGAAACAGGAACCGGCGCAACCAATGATGGTACCTTAGATCTACTTCCTTATGTAGTGATTGGTCCAGCCATTGAAACCTATGGATATGGATGGGGTGTATTAACCTGGGGATTTAGTACCTGGGGTACAGGACGTTCAGCAAGTTCCGTGTCGCTAGAAGCGGGAAGCTGGTCGCTAGATAATTATGGACAAAAATTAATTGCAACCATTCAAACAGGTAAAACGTTTACTTGGGATCCGATTGCAGTATCTGGATCTGCATTACAAACAAGAGCAACGGTTTTAACAGGAGCTCCAACTACATCTTATATGACGATTGTATCCGATAGAGATAGACATTTATTTCATATGGGAACCGAAACTACGATTGGAACCACATCTACTTATAATAGAATGTTCATTCGTTTTTCGAATCAGGAAGATCCAGAAGTATATGCACCTACCGCTACCAATACAGCAGGAACGTTTCAATTAGATGCAGGCAGCAAAATTGTAGGAGCAATTAATGCAAAAGATTATTTATTGGTATTAACCGATACCGCTGCATTTGCTTTACAATTTGTAGGACCTCCTTATGTATTTTCTTTACGTCAAGTGGGAACTAATTGCGGTTTAATAGGAAAACATGCTGTTACCTATTCGAATGGTATTACTTATTGGATGTCGAATGAAGGTGGATTTTTTGCTTATGATGGTACCGTTAAATCGATTCCTTGTTTAGTAGAAGATTTTGTATTTAATAACAACAGTAATACAGTTGGACTTAACTATGATGCTTCGGAAATTGTATATTCTTCTCATAATACTTTATATTCAGAAATTAATTGGTTTTATCCTAGTAAAAATTCCTTACAAATAGATAGAGTAGTAACCTATAATTACGAAGAACAAACTTGGGTTACCGGTACATTAGCTAGATCTACGTATGCGGATAGTGCAGTTTATTCTAACCCACAAGCAACTCAATATACAAGAGCTGCTGCTGGAACATTCCCTGTAGTACAAGGATTAACTACCGATGTTAACTCTGACTACTTTGTAGGTTCTTCTATTTATTACGAACATGAAGTAGGAAATAATGAATTAACGTATACAGGGGCAACCAATGCTATTTCTTCTTTTATTAGATCAGGAGACTATAGTATGCATGATGCAGGGGATGCAGAATTTTTATTAAAGGTAAGAAGATTTATTCCTGACTTTAAAGTATTAAATGGCAATGCAAAAGTAACTTTATTCTTTAGTGACTATCCAAGTAATACCGCAGCTAGTTCTAATACGCTTCCTTCGGTAACCGGGCCTTTTACAATTAGCTCTTCTACGGATAAAGTAGATACAAGAGTACGAGGAAGATTAGTAAGTTTAAAAATTGAAAATGATGCAATTAATCAATCCTGGCGTTATGGAACTTTACGTCTTGATGTACAACCAGATGGTAGAAGATAATGGCTAAAATTGATGCATACGTTCCAGAACCAAAACCAGAGTATGATGTTTCTCAACAACGTCAAACGTTAGATGCATTAAATACATTAATTAATCAATTAAACTTTGGTTATCAAAAAGATTTAAAAGAAGAGATGGAACAATTTACTTGGTTTAGTATGGGAGGAAATTGTTAATGTCTGGTTGTAATAATGTAAATCCAATAACAGGTGGAAGTACAGTTGATGACATTCCATTTTATTTAGCAGTTCAACAGGGTAAAGTTCCTGGTTACTCTATGATTAATAAATTTGGATATAATTCTAGTATTGGTTCAGGTGCTTTTGAAACTATTTGGGAAACAGGAAATAACTATCCTTGGCAAACAGCTCAAGCTACTCTTGATGTAGTTAGTGATAATGCTAATGATGATGTAGTAGGAACAGCTGCTAGAACCTTAAGAATACAAGGACTTGATTCTTCTTATGCTCTTGTAGAAGAAACTGTTGATTTAGATGGTACAAACACAGTTACTACAACACAACAATTTTTAAGAGTTTTTAGAATGTCTGTAGAGACAGCAGGATCTTTTGGAAATAATGAAGGTACAATTACAGTTACTTATACAGGTGGAGTTGATGTTGCTGCAACTATATCTCCAGGTAATGGTCAAACTTTAATGTGCTTATATACCATACCTGCAGGTTATACTGGTTATTTACTATCAATAAATGTATCATCTGGTAAAGACCAAGAAATGGATTTTAAATTTATACAACGAGATAATAGTATTGCTAACGCAGCGTTTCAAACAAAACAATTTTTAAATGTTAGAGGTGGACAGACAACTGTTATCTTTAATGCAATCAATGCAATACCTCAAAAGTCAGATATTTATGTTTCAGGACTAGCAAGTTCTACCTCTTCTGCTTCTGCTTCATTTGATTTATTATTAGTACAGGATGGATATTAATGGCAAACGTATATAAAAACGCATTCTATGATCCTACAGTTACCACTGCGGTAACGGTATATACTTGTCCAGCTAATGCCAATGCTATTATACAAAATATACAAGTGACCAATGAATCAGGATCCAAAGTATTAAAATCATCTATTCTAGATGATTCTGCAACTACTACCTATCAAATTGCTTATGCAAGTATTAGTGGCCCTACGATTTGTAATATTGCCAAAGGACCTATTGTATTAGAAGAAAATGATGAGCTAAAACTTGAAACTTCTGATACTTCTGGTATAAGTGCAGCCATATCTATTTTGGAAATAAATAGAAATAATGAAAACGGAAGAATATAATGACAAAAGAATTTAGAGATGATGTAGTATTAGAGGAACAAGTAATCAAAGGATATACCACTATTAATGGTAAAGAAGTTCCTATTATTCATTGTCCTAGTAAAACTATTGTAACGAATAAAAAAACTGGAATAGTTTATGAATCGGAAGCAGCTGCAAAAGCAGATGTAGAAGATCCAAATACAGAAACAACCGAAAGCGATTTAAAGAAAGATGTAGAAATTACGGTAGCTAATCTATCTTTATTTGGCGCAACGAAATAGAAGTTATGAATCCATCTGGTGGAACCGAACTGCAAATGCAGTTTTTGGAGCAACACGTAGATAAAACATTATTAGAGCAAGTACAGATTACTACTTCTGTACCGGAAAAAATTCCTTTAGCTAAAGATAAAGTCAATATCTTATGGCAACATAATTCTTATGATCAACCCAATCTAGCACCATGGTTCAAGGATAAATCTAATCATGCTAAATATGATTGGTATGTATTTAATAGTCATTGGACTTATGAAAAATATAGAATGTCTTTTGATATACCTTGTGAAAAATCATTAGTCATTAAAAACGGTATACCGGACATTACACCTAAAAAAATACAATATAAAAAAGGTGATCCTATTAAACTTATTTATCATTCTACTCCTTGGAGAGGACTAAATGTTTTATTAGCTGCTATGCAGATGATTAAGAATCCACTTATTACTTTAGATGTATATTCTTCTACGCAGATCTATGGAGATCAATTTAAAACTATGAATGATAAAAATTATCAAGGATTATATGATCAAGCAAAACAATTGAAGAATGTAAATTATATTGGTTATCAATCTCATGATTATATTTTAAAACATTTACAAGATTATCATATCTTTGCTTTTCCTAGTATTTGGGAAGAAACATCTTGTGTCTCGGCGCTAGAATCTATGGCAGCTGGACTTTATTGTATTACAACCAATTATGGAGCTTTATTTGAAACCTGTGCAGAGTTTTCAGCTTATATTCCTTTTCAAAAAGATTATCTATCCCTAGCCAAAAGTTTTGCTTATGCAATAGAAAAAGCAGCAGATGGATTAGATAGTAATATTGTAGAACAACATTTAGAAATGCAAATAGCATATACCAATCGTTTTTATAGTTGGAAACGAGTAGGATTTTTATGGAGTAATTTTTTGAAAGGAGCTATCAATGCAAGATCCAAGTAAACCAATATGGATACAAGAAAAAGAAAGTAAACCAGATAGAACGGTGGTTATTAATCAATCTCCTATTAAAATATTTGTAGCAACTCCAGTACATAGTGAATGTTCTATTCATTATACGCAATCGTTATTAGAGTTTCAAAAAGCATGTTTTGCTAAAAACATATTAGTTAGTTTTTCTTTAATGAAATCTTCCTTAGTGACTCAAGGGAGAAACTTATGTGTAGCTAATTTCTTACAAGAAAACATCTATTCTCATTTTTTATTTATTGATTCCGATATTGATTTTGAACCAGATACTATTTTTAGAATGTTGGAAAAAGATAAAGATGTCATTGCATGTCCTTATCCATTAAAGACTGTTTCCTGGGATAAAATTCATAGAAGAATGAAAGAAGGAAATGTAGAGGATCCACAAGATATGGCTAAAGATGGTAATATGTTCCCTGTTAAAATAGGAGATCTTACTAAAGATATTCAAGTAACAAATGGAGTGATGGAAGTATCTCATGCCCCTACTGGATGTATGTTAATTAAAGCAGAAGTATTTGATAAAATGATGAAAGCATATCCAGATTTAAAAATTAATCAAAAGACTATTTTAAATGGTAAGGAACAAGACCATGAATATATGTATAATTTCTTTGATACGATGCATGACAAAGAAAGTAAAAAATGGTATGGAGAAGACTTTGCTTTCTGTCAACGATGGACAGCAATAGGTGGAAAATGCCATATTTATATTATGGATTATATTACACACATTGGAGAGTATCCTTACATTGGTCGTTTTTATGATGAATTATTACATACTAAAAAGATTGACCAAGAAGAAAAAAACAAGTAAAGTATACTATTTCAGGACTATCGCGCCTGCCTTATTGTTAACAATTTACAAGGATTATGATATCAAGATCACAGATGAATAGACAATTATATCAATTTGGAACAGAGCCAGAATCTACAAGTGGAATAGGTAGTTTACAACGTCAATTTGTAACAGGGCCAAATTCTGCTGAACAATTATATGAAATGAATAGGGCTAGACAAGAAGCTAGAAGAGCTCTAGAAAAACTTCGTACTGATCCTGTTTCAATAATAAGAGATTTATATAATACAGATGTTAAAAGTTATCGTAGGGTTTTAGGAAAACTTAGTGAGTTTGATCCTAGACAAGCTGGACAAATACAACAAGCTGTTGAAGAATCACAAGATGTTCCAGAATACTATGATCCAAGATTACAAATTTTAGACCCAGAACAAATGCAAGAAGAAATGGAAAATCCTTCTATGCCAATCAGAGATATGAGAATGGGTGGTGGTATCATGTCACTTAGACAACCTTATGGTTTTGGAAGTTTTGTTAAATCTATAGCTAAAGGAGTCACAGGAGCTGTTAAAGGAGCTGTAAACGCAGTTAAAAAAGTAGCAGATCCAGTTGCACAAGTATTATCTATTGTACCTAATCCTTATCAACCTTATGCACAAATGTATACTGCAGCTAGAGGAGCTGGAATTGGTGGAGATAATTATGGAGGACTACAAATAGGTGGTTTTACTCCGGGAGCTTATGGTGGAACATATGGAATTAATCCATTCCAAAGTCCTTTTAAAATACCAGGATCAGGTAGTGCAGAACAAGGAGGAATATTTGGTGGTTTTGGAACACCGTCTTCTAAAGGAGGAATATTTAGTTTAGGAAATATGTTTAGCCCTGATGGAGGAGTAGATACAGCAAATGAAGTGTATAAACAAATTAGTACTTCTGATTCAGATAATGAAAAAGGTATTTGGGATAAAATTTTAACTGGAGGCAAAGACATTTTAGGAGGTGTTTTAGATAGTGTAACCGAACAAATATCAAAAGATCCATTAGGAGCATTAGAAAAATTAGTTAAAATAGGAGGAAGTGCTTATTTTGGTTATACAGCAAAAAAAGATCAAGAGAGAATCAATCGATTAAAACAAGAAGCTTATGACCGATACATGGCAGGAGTTGCTGCTAAACGAGGTGAATACTTTGGAAAAACCCCTGTACAAGGTATAGAAGTCACAGGAGTTCCTACGCAAGCTAGTGATGTAGTAAGAGCACCAGCAGCTTATGGTGGAAGAATGAATTATGCTTTAGGTTCCGTAGATGAAGGAATTATGGCTGCCCCACAAATAGCTAATATGATGGGTATGCCAGTAGGAAATCCTAGACAAAATCAACAAGGAGTAGCTGAATTAGATTATAGAGATCAAGGTGGATTTGTTCCACCAATTGGTATAAAAGAAAAAGCAGATGATATTCCTGCAATGTTATCTAACAATGAGTTTGTATTTACGGCGAAAGCTGTTGAAAATGCAGATCCATCAGGAAATAGAGATCCAGAAGAAGGAGCTAAAGTTATGTATAGAACAATGAAAATGCTTGAAAACGGAGGAATGGTTTAATGGCTTATCAAGTTAGTACAGCTCCTACTTTTTTAGAACCTTTTGGTGAAAAATTATCTGATCTAACAATTGCAGAACTACAAAAACCAATAGATATCTCTAAAATATCACCTCAAGTTGCTCAACTTAGTCCTTTATTACAAGCAGCACAACAAAGAACTGCTACACAAGCGGGTCTTGGTACATTACAATTTTCTCCGACAGGGCAACTTACTGGAGTTGGAGCAGGAACAGGGATTGCAGCTTATCAACCTTATTTACAAGCAGCAGAACAACAATTACAAAAAGCACAAGGTATTGCTGGACCCACAGGTTATCAAGCTTATATGTCGCCTTATCAACAAGAAGTTATTAATGCGACTCAAAAATTATTAGCAGAACAACGAGCTAAAGGTTTAACAGAATTACAAGGAAGTCAAGTTGCTCAAGGAGCTTTTGGACAAGGAAGAGGTGCAATAGCAGAAGCTGAGTATTTAAGAGGAAAAGATATTTCAGATGCAGGAATATTAGCAGGTATTAGACAACAAGGATTAACCGAAGCGCAAAGATTACAACAACAAGACATTGCAAATCAATTAGGTTTTGGAACATCTCAATTAGGATTAGGTACACAACAGCAACAATATGAATCAGGAATCACTTCTCAATTAGGAGGAGCAGGAGCAGGAGCTCAAACTTATTCTCAATCTGTATTGGATGCTTTACAACAAGGAAACCTTCTGGCACAAAATTATCCATTACAAAAAATTGGAACAGGAGCTAATATATTTGGAGCTATTGCTAGTGGTACACCTCAAACTCCACTTCCTCCAATTTCTACTAGTCCAGCTTTAACAGGAGCTCAAACACTTGCAAGTATTTATGGGGCATTAACACCTTCTAGAGGCCAAGCTGCTTATGGTGGTTTAATGTCTTTAGTAGGGAGATAATCATGCCTAACATATTGAAAAGACCTATGTTTAGAAAAGGAGGTTCCACATCATATGGAACCGGTATTACTGCTAATCTAGAACCTAGAACTAATTATGAAGGAGGTGGAGGTACAGGTTATGAAGATATTATTAATAGACAATATCAAAGTATGTTACCTAGTCAGGGAGATTTAGTGTCTAATTTCATTACAGGTTTTGGTGCAAGCGCGCCGCAAGATCCAATGCAATTACAAACGTGGGGATCTGCCTTTGGTTCAGCAGGTAGAACTGCTGCAGCATTAAGAGCAAAACAAGAAGCACCTGCTATCGAATATAGAAAACAAGCAGGAGTTCAGGCAATTAAAAATTTAACAGCTCCTGAAAAAGATGAATTAATGAGACGTGCACAACAATTGGCACAAATACGTAACATACCATTAGTAGAAGCTCAAAAAATAGTGTTTAACAGATGGTTACAAGGAACGCCTTCTAAAGCTATTACAAAACAAACTATATTTATGGATGAATTAGCTAAACTTCAAAAAAATCCTCTTACAAAAATTTTACCAGCGGATGAACAAATTAACATCGCTAAAACAATGACTGAAGTATTACAAGGAAATGCTCCAAATTCTGCAGTAGCACCATATAATATTAACAATTTAGATAAGAAAAAATTAACTGAATTTACAATAGGTAAAAATTATATAAATCCAGCAGATGGTTTCATTTACAATTTGCAAAACGACGGTAAATTTAAAAAGATTTGGCCGTCTAATTAAGGAGGCCATATGGCAGAACAAGAAAGACCAATCCCAGAAATAGAAGATGTAAATCTTGAAGAGTTTTTAACAGACATTGATAAAGATCAAGCTGCAGAAGAATTAAAACCTAAACCAGGGATTATAGAAATTCCAGAAAGAAAAGGACAAGATACTCCCATCATGGATGTATTGTTTGGACCTAAAGGTGTGGAACTAGCAGGAGATAGTTTTTTAACAACCGGGAAAGCAGCAAGAAGAATCGCGGAGCGAGTAGCGGGTGTCAAGGAAGAAGACTTAACACCATTAGGTGATGTGGATCCTTTTACTGGATTTGTAGGTGGAGTAGTAAATGGAACAATTTTAATTCCCTATAGTTTTGTTAACATTGCGGCTGAAATTACAGATGCATTAAATAAAGATGGTATACCTGTAGATCAAGGTAAAGTAGCTCAATTAGAAAAATATTTTAGTAATACTGTATTAGGTAAAATACAACAAGGATCAGAAGATATAGTAAAAGAATCTGCTGTTGGAAAATTAACTTCTGCATTAGTTGAATTATATGGATTAGGAAGAATGGGTGCAGCGGCAGTAGTTAAAGTAGGCGATAAAGCATTAGAGATATATAATAAATTTTCAAAAGCAGCTAAAGCAAATAAAGTTGCAACAGGTGGATCCAGAGCAGCACAAGCTGGTAAGAAAGCAGAAGAGTTAAATAAATTAACGGGTAAGAAAAAATTTGCAGCAGTTACTATTGGTGGTGCAGGTGGAGCTTCATTGGTTGCTGATATAGAAGATATTGGTACATGGGGTGATTGGTTAGGTGGACCTACTGAATTAGATAGAGAAACAAGAGAAACAGCCGACGATGATGCATTAAGAAAATTATATAACAGATTTAGATTTGGTGCAGAAGGAGCCGCGGTATCGGTTCCTATTGCTTATGGAACTAATTTAATTGCTAAACGAATAGCAGAAGCAGGTAGAAAATTAAAATATAGTGATGATTTAACAGATCAATGGATAGCAAAGTGGATTCAAGAACCATTTCTTCCGG
>Ga0208644_1001263_pt1 | contig 21443 bp, 20 predicted proteins | sample VirMetDEL_Nov_18_FD_184517 | JGI IMG/M metagenome (GOLD analysis project Ga0208644, IMG submission 184517) | Aqueous microbial communities from the Delaware River and Bay under freshwater to marine salinity gradient to study organic matter... | ecosystem: Environmental > Aquatic > Marine >...
TAAGTTAGAGTCTTTAAGTATGTCGACAGCATTTTCATATATAGTGTAGTGATATAGTATACCTACTTGTTTAGCTTCTCTCAGTAAATCTATTAATCGTATCATATTAATAAATATCACCCAGGTTGGTATTGCCTTTTTTATGTTTGGGTTCATATGGACAATGCAGACACCCATTTCCACAACAAGATCCTCTTCTTCGGTGATATGATTCGGTCATTACTTTATAACCAAGTTCATTATAATAAAAGTCAGTAGGAAGGAGCTTGTTTCCAAACTCCTTCACATACTGTTGATAAATCCAATCTTTCGATAGATTGATAATCATGTTACTTGCTTTCCGCTACAGATGCTTTTCTGTAATCAGTAACTAATTTTTTTAAAGCCCCAATTGCTTTTCTTGCTTCTTGTTGCGATTTTTTTGTTGTACCATTGTGATGTGATTCAAACTCATTCCACAAATTTGACATCTCATCAAATAATTCTTGTTTACTCATAATTGTTTTTCTTTTTATTTATATTGATTTATGATATATATTATATTAAATATTAACATGATATCCAAATTATACTATACAATTTCGCATGCGCCGCCAGCACACGCTAACTCACCGGATAAATCAGTATCATCATCTAATTCAATAACTTGAGTTAAATCAATTGATGTTAAACTTTTAAATAATCGCTCATACTCTTCTTGGGTACAATCTTCAAATGGTGCTTGTTTATAAGTGTGATCTGAAAATGGGAGTACTGATAATCCATTATAATATTGTCGATTTTCCCACATCCACGTGCCTGCGGAATCCCATTCATGTTCTCGCAATGATATTGTAGCTGAAACATTATGAGTATTATTACCAGTTCGATGTCCTGGTTTAATCCATTCTGTCGCAACTCGTTTTACTCGTTCTAGTAGTTGGAACGGTGATTCGGTTCTTAAAATAGCATCCTTTGGAGCTCGCTGCGGAATTGATATTACTGCAGTGGTATGCGGACTAAAATATTCATCTTCGATAAGTTCTGGATGATTTTCTTGTAAATATGAATAAATTGATTCATTTTTGCCTACTCTTATTCTTCTTATATAATAATCATTATGCCATGCATGGATTCCCGAAGCAGTTCCCAATGTTAGTGATGTAGTACCAGCTGGTTTAACTGTCGTGCATCTTGCAGATTTATTAATTCCTAATATGTTTGCAACACGTTCGTTTTCTTCTTTAACTATTTTAGCAGCAGATTTCATATCATAGTTAAGAACTGTGCCTGATCCAATACCTGTCATCGATACACCAATTAATGCATCTTTCTCAGTAGTTCGTTGCCAGACTGGTCTTAAATAATGAAAATCGGTATATGATGCTTGCAAGGTACCAATAAATGCAGCTGCTCGTACTCGGGCTTCATAATCTTCCTGCGATTCGATATCTGATGCATTGACTTCACATAAATTACAAAACTGAAATGGTCGTAATGCAATCTCACAACAAGGATTAGTTCCCCAATCTTTATCGTTTGAAAAGTAAATACCAGGTTCGCCTGCGCCAGATAATTCAACACGTTTCCACAGATCCATAAAAAAGTCTTTACTTATTTTATGCCGCATTAAAACTGCGGAATTGTTAGCTCGGCCTCTTTGTGGATTTTCTTCCCACCATGCACCTGATTTACATGCTATCATATCATCGTCATCTGCTGAGAATAGTGAAATCAGAGCCGCTCTACGAATACCGCCCGCTAATACTGCGTCTGCAATATGGCATACTATATCATGCACTTCTAATGTAGATAATTTAGTTCCATTTTCTTTTTCAGATAAAATTCCTTCAATTTTTACTAAACATTCTTTTAAAGGTTGAGGCCCTGGAGCTTTACCGCCCGATGTTACAAGTCTTGCTCCTTTTGGTCGTATATCTGAATAATCAAATCTTAGTTTAGACGATCCTTGAAAATAAGTTTTCATCAGTGCCTTCACTGCATCAGCCCATCCTTCAATCGAATCTGCTATAACAAAACGACGTGTTCTGCTATTATTTGGTTTTCGTATTTCTGGTAATTCATCTACGTGATGCTTTTGTACAGAATATCCAACCCCTGTTCCACCTAAAAGCAAAAACATTGTTTCACTAAATGCTCGTAAATCGTTAATTGGCAAATAAGCACAATTATAAACACGATTTGGTGAAATTTCAATTGGTTTGCCTCCAAATTGTAAAGACCGCATTGACGGTAAAACTTTTTTGTCGTATACAAATTGGTATGCATTTTCAATCTCTTCCCGTAAGTCAGGATATTTTTTGATATGCATATTAAGATTGCGGGTAACTAATTCTTCCCATGTTTCTCTTCGGTTTTCATTTGGCAAATACTTTGCATATTTCATGAAAACTGTAATGTCTGATAAAATTTTGTTTGAAATTTCCATTAATGTTTTAACCTTTTTAAAAATGTATATAGATAAAAAATGGTCGAGCGTTTACCCGACCTTTGATTTATTAATAAATATAAGTCTATCCCAATGTTCCACCGAGATCTTTAAACTTTTGTGCTAAATTTTTCTTAACTAATGTTTCACCTGTTTTCATTGTTTGTGTTGTTTGCTTACCTTGCGTAGTCTGCGGTTCAAAAAACTGAAATTGTCCGTTATTTGTATTAATTTTACTAGGCAATGTAATACCATCCGGCCCAAATCTATTTTTTATAACATGTCCTCTACCAGTACCAGACAATTTATCTTCTACCTTTCTAGAAAGAGACATTAAAAAATCAGCTACCATTACTTTACCATAAGAAGACGCAATTTTATCTGCTTCAATAATATCTTCTTCTAGTGCAGATCTGCCGGCCTGTGATGCCGTCCAAACGGGAATATCATATTCGCCAGCCATACCACGTAAGTCTTCATATAACTCTTCTAGTGCCTCGTGTTTATCTTTTTTACTATTTATTTTTAAAAGATCTCCATAATCCACAATAACTAGATCCGGCTTAGTGCCAAGCATTATCGTTTTTTCTAAATGTGCTTTTAATCCCATAACCCCAACTGACTTCGTCGGAAAGTATTTTATAATTAAGTCACCCGATGTATTATTTATAGTCTGTTCGATATCATCAATGTGGTGTTTTAAATCTTGAGCTCCAATGCCTGTTAATACAGAATCATATCGTTGACCTACATAATCTTGATTTAATTCTAATGTATAATGTATTACAGTTTTTCTATTTTTTAAAGCATTTTTACCAATATTAATCAATAACCACGATTTACCAATACCAGCTGGTGCCATTACTACGCCTAGCTCGCCTTTAGCTAATCCACCGTCCATTAAATCATCAATTACATCCCAGCCCGTAGAAATAGTATCCCTAGCAGATTCTGTATATCGATTAATGACATCTTTTTTATAGTCTAATCCAATGTCAGTATCTGCGCCGGCTTTCATCGCAGTATCAATTGTTGACTTAATTGCATCAAAGTTACCAACTGACAATAATTGAACTGATTCAGTGATAGCCTTTTTAATCTCTTGGTTTTTACAGAATGTTAAAATCTCATCTTTAACAAAGGTTAGATCATCTGATTCCATATAACGGAAAATTTCTTTAAGTTGTTCTAATATAGCAACTTTTAATACTTCATCCGTTATATCAGTTATTTTAACCTTTATAACATCCTTTGTTGGAGGTGATTTATATTCCCTAAAATGATCTAATATTATTTCTAATAACCATATATTAGCATCTGATTCAAAATATTCTGGTTGTATAATATCAGCTATCTGTTGTAAGAATCCTCTATCCGTAAACATTGCCGCAATTGCTTTAACTTGAAAGCTCCAGCCATATTCTGTTAACTTATCGTTTGATGTCATATTTAATTATCCATATTATGTGTTTCTAGTGCAAATGCATTTAATGGTAGCCATGTTGTATTCATCCATTTTGGTAAATCTTTCATTGTCGACCACATCTTATCTTCCATAAATAATCTACGAAATTCATTTTTATCTAATATAGGAATTGGGGCTTGTACGATATTTCGTATATTGGATTTGTGTTGAGCTGAAATATCTAGTTGTTTGAGATCCATTAACTTGAAATTTTTATGTAATGTCTCATCATGACTAACAATCTTTTTATATTTATTTGATTCTGTTATTAAACTCTTTGATTTTTCTATAACATCATCAACTGTAAATACGTCTGGTTTTGCTAGTTCTGGTAATAATTTACTTATAGTTTTAGGACCAATTCCACTAACCCCATCGATATTATCAGATTTATCTCCAGTAAACGATCTATATACTACATAGTTATTTGGATGTACATTAAATTCCTCCATAATAGTGTCTGTAGTATACATACGTTTTTTAATTGGGCTCCATATTCGTACCGTATCGTCTACTAATTGATAAAAGTCTCGATCTGTACTCACAATTGTGATACATTTACTTATATCTTTATACATTTCCGAAATATACGTAATGGTGTCATCAGCTTCAATACCATCAATTGATAAAAATGTAACTGGTAAACAATCTAAGTATGAAATTAGCCTACTAAATTGGTGTCGCATGGCTTCTTGCTCTTCTTCAATTGTTGGGAATCGTTGATGATCGTGCCTACGCAACCTTGTTTTATTTGCCCTGTTTGCTTTATAATTAGGATCAATCTTTTTTCTGCGTCTAGATCCTCCAACTCCGTCAAAGACAATAATACACCTAGACGGCTTAAAATCTCGAACTGCTTTGCCAATAGAAAATAAAAATCCAGTCATTCCGCCGATGTGATCGCCATCCTCATTAGTAGACGGAGTTGCACCGAATGCTCGTATAAATGTATTCAAACCATCAAATATTAAAATATTATCATTAACATCCGACGGAGCATTTTCTTTTTCTTTGCTTAATTCTTGAAATAGTTTCTGATATTTGTTCATATAATTTATATTATATATTATTTATCATAATACCAAATTATGATACAGTAAAAATGCCCCTATACATAATTGCATAGAGACATTTTTTATTTGAGATATGAAAAATTAACCTTCCTCGTTGATGACCTCATCGTCGACAGAAACATCGTCAATACCACCATCAACATTTGCTCGATACTTAAATATATATTCATTACAAATACGCATATATAACCTATCTCGCATTTCCTTGTTATTAATCACTTTTTCAGCAAAATCCTTTGAAAGGAATTTAACTTCGGATAATACTTCCCCGGTGTCTAGATCAATATCTTGATATGTATACCAAGCGCCGCCTTGAGTAACTATTTTGAAATCTTTCATTGTAGTTAACCAGCCTCCGTAATTATCAATACCACTATCAAAATAGATATCATAATCAACCGATCTAAGGGGAGGTCCCATTCGATTCTTAATAACTAAGCATCTAGTTTTAATTCCAACCGGTACATCCTTCCCATTTACTTTTGCTTTTATCTGACCGACAGACTTTAAACGCAATCGAACCGATGAGTGAAATGGCAATGCTTTACCCCCAGACGTTGTCCACGGATCACCAAATGATACACCTAATTTTGTTCGCAGTTGATTAGTAAAGACTAAACATATACGTTCTCGGGCTATCCAATTTGTAACTTTCCGCATTGCCTTCGACAATATAATGGACTTCGATGTTGCATAACCATCTTTGTCATATTCAGCATCCATTTCTATTTTAGTCGACGCACCCATTACTGAATCTACAATTATTGTAACTAACCGATCCTTATCTGATTTTCGTACATTTTCTACAATCGTTTCAATAGTTTCAAATATCTCCTCAATCGTTTCTAATGGAACATAAAGCATACTTTTTAGATCTACGCCAATTGCTTGTAAAAACTCAGGCGATGTTGCTGCCTCAGTATCTATATAAACAGCCAAACCACCCTTTTTCTGCGTTTCTGCTAATGAATGTGCTGCTAATAAAGACTTACCAGAAGCTTCTAATCCAGTTACTTCCGTAATACGCCCAACTGGAAAGCCCCCATTTGGTCGGTTTGATATTGCTAAATCTAATATTGAAGATCCCGTTGATACCCATTCGTGTACATTGGTTGGAGCATCGTCATCGCCTTCTAAAAAAAATGCAGTTTTATAATTTTGACCTTTGAATTGCTTATTAATATTTTCTGCTAATTCTCCAGCTAATGCATCCGTTAGTTCAGATTTAGATTTTGACTTTTTCTTAGCCATACTATAACCTTACTTTATTTTAGTCATTAAATAGTTTGTCAAATGCATCAGCAACATTTGTTTTCACTTCATCAGATGGTGCATTTGGCTCATCAGTGGAATTAGTATCAGCTGTTGGTGCTGCTACACTTTCGGGTGCATCTGCATCTGCATTCTCTGGGTTCAGCCAGGTTTGCAATAACTCCTTTAATTCGTCATAAGACGGCTCAGGATAGATATCTTCAATTTTTGGCTGATTCATGATTTTTTCAGCAATTGCTTTATCTTCAGTTGCCGGCGTTACATTTGGTTTAACACGAATTGATGTTTTTGGATATTCGCCTTGCATAGTCGGCTTAGTAAATTCAATATCAATATCGCGACCCGATGTTAAATCGGTGATATCACCATAATCAGGATCCGAAATAATTGATAATAGTTCTGAATAGATAGTTTTACCAAACCCCCAAAATTTAACACCTTCCGATTCTTTACCTCGAACGATAACTGGAACAAACGTTCTCATTTTAGGTTCAATTTTTCTTCCTTGCAACCAATCGTCTTTATCTCCAGTATTTTTTAATTTCTCTGCAAATTCTGCAATTGGATCTGGATTGCCGTTTGTAACTGGAGATAGCAAACTTCTTTTTGCTACTTCGTAGTTAAAATACAATTCTAAAAATGGATTTTCTTTTCGGTACACATATGGAACTATACGTACTCTTGTTTTCCCTGGCTCGGGTTTGAACAACATTTGTTTTTTGTTGTCAGTGTTGTTCAATTGGTTAAGTTTGTTTTTAATCGCGCTTAAATCTAATGCCATGATTTTTTCCTTTAAGTTATTAATTTATTTTATTTATTAATTATATTGTAGATAATTAATTCGTTAATTCCAAGTAAGTTGTTAATTTTTTTTAATTATTTAATTTTTTAATTGTAAGTTTATTCTCAAGTCCATCTAGGATCTCGCAATACATTCGATTCAATTTCTGGATCTGTAAATTTGCCGGTTTCTCGGTATGCCATTAATTGATCTTCGGCTAGATCAGGATCATCGGTATAAGATAATATAATATCTAATATATCGTCATCTGATAATGTACTGGTCTTTATATTATTTTGTTCTAAAAGTCCCTTTAACTTTATCAGTTTTTCCTTTATTATATATAATAGATAATTAAATCGTTAAGTCCAAGTAATTGTTTAAGTTTTTTATTGTATTATACTTTATTTTCTATAGTATCCCAATCTACATCCCATTCATAATCTCCGCCGCCCATAACAACAGCTTCTGCCTGAACTGTCCATTTACCGCCATTTTGATCTGTACCCATTAAATCACCATGCCAAGTATAATTGTCTACCTGATCCTCTAACTCATAGTCATCAAAATCAATGTTAACTGTTTGGCCTTTGTGATTGTATATAACATTAACATAAGGCAAGGATCCTTTAATGTCAATTACTTTGTCGAGTGGTGGTTGAGTTTGTTCAGGTAGATTCTTGGTTGCGAATCTCCTCATATTTTCTGCTAGTATTCCTGATACGTGTTTCATATTATCCATATTTAAGTTCATCTTTTAATTCTTTAACTATTACCAAGAATTGTTTAGCTAGTTTCTTATCTTCTTCAGGTGTTAAATAATCATTATCATCAAAAAATTTGTCTGCTGTATGATTCAATTCTTGCGGTAAATTGTCGTCTAAATAATTTAGTGGATAATCTCCGCCAAATTCGCTAGTTAGATCATATAGTTGGTCATATGCTTTTTGAGCTAATCCTTTATTATTATATTTCTTTTGATTTTGATTAGGAGATGAACTTGATTCGATATCTGGTGCATAGTGAATTGCTCCAGTTTCTTGATCTCCAATACCTGTAGGTCCTGTCATTACATTGAATCGAGTACCTGGTATTATATTGCTCAAAGCATCTCGTATATCAAAATAGACATCATCAATTTCTGTTTTAGCCGGGTCAATAAAAATTGTTAATGGAGCTTTAGTACTACCATATGCTATTTCAGTATCTGCTGTAGCATCAATCATTCCCAACTTTTTCAATGACGGTGCTTTTTTAATAGTATTTAAAATATCTGTTGAAATATTTTCTTGTAAACTAACTACATCTGCAGGCAGATTCTTAGTACGAAATCTACGCATGTTTTCTTTTAAAATATTTTTCATAATTATTCTTTTATATTAAAAAATATTATTTTTTCTATTTCAATATTGAATGTTTAATTTCTTTTCAATTTCTTTAACTCTGAACTCTAAATCAATAATGCTCTCCCAATATGGGTCATCTGATGATTCAACGCCTTGCATCTTTAAAGATTCTTTCTCTTGTTCTTTCAATGTGAAAGCTTTCACAATTCTTTTTAAATCAGATTCCGTCAGATTAATCACTTTACCGTTTTTTTTAATTTTCATAATTATTTCTTTATTATTATATTAATGGGGAGAAATTAATCTCCCTATAGGTTATTTTAAATATAAATATATCAATTCCACGAAATTTTTTTAAAGAATCCTAAGTCAACTATATGGTAACCTACGTTGTTATCTGATAATATAAAAGAATTCTGGTAATTCATCCAGTCTAAATTAAATGTTTTATCTAAAACTCCATTATTCACCGTACGGATTACCTGGTTTAATGCGTTTACTGTATATAATGTATTTGTTTCTTTTTTTCGGTGTATACTAATAGTATTTTTTGTGCGGTTTATAGTTTCTGATATATTATAGGTGCAATATAGCATATCCGGATCATCTTCATTATAAAATATGAATATACGCTTTTCTGGTATTATATAATTTATTTGTATATAATCTGTAACTATATTTAAATCTAATTTATGTGCAAATGTGCAAAGTAGTTGAGTTTTCACTAATTAGTCCTCAATTAATTCTGTTTCAGAATCGTCTTCAATTTGTTCAGGCAGAATACTTTTTTCTACTATACGAACTCGGCCGGCGTCTACTACGTAATACCGAAAGTCATTAGTAACATTTACACGATTATTTCTAAATACTATAAACAATAAATCATTACCAACTATTTCATCAACCGCAACTTGTAAATCGCTATCTAATAATTCAGGATTTCTAACATACCGAATTCTTCGTAATTCAGTATTAATATATGTTATGTTTTGACTATTATCTAGAATAGGCGTTAATACTATTTTTTCTCCCGGTGTTTTCACTGGCTCAATAGACATTTCAATTGGAGTTGCATTTGGCCCTCTTAAAATAACATTGGTATATCCTTCGATATCAGAATTTAATTTATTTGCATGTAAATAAAATTGTTCTAAGTATCGTTTATCTGTTAAATTTAAATTTCCTGCTAATATAAATGAACGTCGGTCATTTAAATAATTAATAGAATCTAAAAACGGCTGTTCGAAATATTCATTAAAGTCAAATTTTGGAGAATCAATTCCCTGTAACTGTGATATACGTTTAAGTGTACTAGTTATTTCATCCCAAAATTTAAATCTAGTAACGCTACCTTTTGTACCTAAACGAATTGATGCATTTGCTCTTTTTGTATAATCTTTTATTTCATATTGTTGTCCAGCAAGTACTAAATCATATGATGTTGTACCTCCCTGTATTTGTGCCCCCCGAAATAACGATGCTAATAATATTTCTCCCTTTCCTAATCCTTTATCATCTAAATTAAATAATTCGAAATTAATACCAGATTTATAATTTATTTTATTTAATGACTCTTCTGATATTTTTTGTTGCGAATATAATAAAGATGCAAATTGATTAGCAAATTCTTCGGATATATTATTTAAGTATTTAATTGTTAGATTATTCGCTTCGGTTGGTAGTAACTTTAAAAATGTTTTAAATTCTGCAGTTTTACCAACTTCTTCAATTCGATCTAATAATACCTGATTATCAATTGAGTCGATATCAATCTCCTCCGTTACAATAGTTGTTGGTAATCCTTTAGCAGCTTGGACAATTTGATTGATTCCCATATCGGACAAATCTGTCATTTCTAAAAGAACATCCCGTAAAACTTCATAATCTTGTTCATTCTTAGGATAACCAGATTCTAATCGATATGTCCATTCAGTAAGTATAGAGTTGATAGTTGTCATAACACAATGTCATTCATTTTACTATAAATATCTCCTATCTTACATTTTACCGGCAAATTGCCCTTTGTTAAAACTTCCCGTATTTTCGGTATTAACTCTTTAGCTTCAGATAATGTTATATCAAATAAAACCGAATCATATGTATATAAAATAATACATGAATTATAATCTTGCATTATATTATTTAATTCTGCTAACTTCCGTACGCCAACTTCTGTTTCTAGTGACTGTAAAAAGTAGTTAAATAATTTATACTTAGTCATCTCCGGAAATTGTTCTTTTGATATTACTCGTTTGTCTAATTGCGTTGTAATAAATCCTTTAGATTTCCAAGTATTCCATAAATTACTAATAAAGTCATTTACTTGTTTAAAAAATGGTATTGTTAAAAACTCATCATCGATATATCCATATAATAGACGAAATGTAATTTGTTTACTCTGCTCGTATTCTTCATCAGATAACTCAGATTTACCAAAATAAAACTTCCCAAAGTATGTATGTATACTAACATCTGGAAATGTATATCCGATTAGTAGTGCTATTAACCGTACGTGATACGCGTCAAAATCCATTTCTACTAATGCGCCGTCACTAAATCTGCTACAGAATGCATCCCTCGTTCCATCTGTTTTATTTATAGCGGCAAAATTAAATCCTCTAAATGCGTTACTAGGACGTCCCGTACTTGTATGATAATGATAATTTGTATAAACTCGTTTATCTGTTATTAATAACTCATCTGGAAATTTTGAATTTACTTGTAGTCCATTTTTTTCAATAGCCGCAAAAGTTTTTGGATATAGCGAATTAAATGTTTTATATGATTTAGTTAACTTCACATTTTCAATCATTGGCCAAGCATATTGCCTGATTTTTTGACACATTGCCAAATGTTGCATTATCGGAATAATTGTATTTACATGTTGTAACCGTTTATGCCTGCGGTGATAAAACGTGTGTGCAGATTGCCAATAATGAGATTCATCATATGCTTCGTGATAGGTAAAATACCACAATGATTTCACATCATATGTATTTTCATTACCGCCCAATTGTAACCATATCTTTTTATCATGGATAAATATATCGTCTAGATCTAGAAACTGTTGTACGTGTGATGAAAAGCCCCTTATTTGTTCAGTATGATTGATAGGAACGAGTCGTTCTACACCATCTTCGGTATAAACGTATATACAGCATAATTTATTTACTGATACATGTAGCTGATGATCTGTTAATATTGGGACTACTAAACATTTCTTTTGCTGCATGTATTGAAATAACGAATCCAGTTCTTCAATAATATCAATTATCATACATAAGTATAATAATAAATTTTAATCAAGAATCCAACCCGTTAATATCTACTGCCACTTTAATGAGGGTATCTACATAATATTGGGTTGGGTTGTATAAATAATCTGCTACTGCCGGATAATCGGCTTGTAGTAATAATCGAACTCTATTGTTTTTATCAATGACGCCTTCTTGCAACACACCATCAATGGTTTTAGACTCTAATGGTCCGGTAATATACCATTTAATTGTAATTGCACTATAAATATTATTATCAATATCTCCAGCTTGCCATTGATCATATTGTGTTCGATCAACTTCTATTATTTGATTGTCATTTATTTTGCAAAATAAAAATCTTCTAACATATCCAGCTTTTATATTATCATCTGTAATTGTAACTGGTATCGGTCGTACTAATTTATATTTAGTTTTTAAGCCAGGATTCAACTTATTATATAATATTACTTCCGGATCTATTTGGGGAGGTATAGGTACTAGTTTCTTGGAAGTTTTTTTATTCCAATTTGCACCACTATAATATTCGCCAGTAGTGTATCTATGATATTGTCCTCTAAATTCAACGCCAGTGTCATATTGAAGTTCGCCGCCGTTGGTATATAACCCAGTTTCTATTTCTGCTGCAGTATAATATAATTTTTGTCTAGACATTATTGTTTACCTATTTTAGGACGCATAATACATCTAACATTAGTAGTCCATATGCCATTCGATCCTATAGTATGAGTAACATTGATTACGCTAAAAACTGTGTTTATTCGATATCGGATTGGTAGTCCTTCAAACTGCAACACGTCCCCATACCGGAATCCGTTAATGCCATCTATCGTAAACGAAACATCAAACGGAAATATTGGCGCGGCAAGTTTATTTGATTGTTGTATTTTATCCGTTGGATACTGTATATATTTTCGCAATGCATTTCTCAATGCTGCTTTTTTATCGGTACTCGTTGGATTTTTAGAAAAATCTACTTTTGCATCTTGTAATTGGTTTTGATATTTAATATATGTATCTTCATATTTATTAGCCAATGTTTGTGCAATATTTTCTGCATCAGGATTGATAGTATTAGTAATGTTTCCTAAGTCATCAGTTGTTCGAGTAATTGAATTTGATAAATACATGAAATTCATATATGGTGCTATATCTTGTTCTGAAATTTTATCTGGGGCTTGATTTAGTACATATGAAAGAGTTTTTACCGAATCCGGTAATTTTGTTGAAAATTTAAAATCTCGAACTATAGTTCCTCGAGGATCATTAGCAAACATTGGTATTGAATATGGTTTAACATCAGCTGCAGTTTTTTCGTTTAAAACTTTGTTTGCATCATAAAACAACAATGCCTGTGATCCATCTGGTGGTGTTATTAATTTTAAATTAACAGCATCCCCAGTATCTGATTTTATTATACTACTTATTGCTTGAAAAAAGTTATTAACATTAAACTTATTATTGTTATTTTTTAATAGCGAATCTGTTATTTCTTCAATTGTTTCTAGATTAATAAATATTTTTGTTGGATATGATACTCGATTAGCAGTATCTAGAAAACTTACTGCTTGTTCTCGTATAGTATCATAATAATAAATTCCTACATTTCGTACAACTGTGCCTTCTATTTCAAACTCCGACCCATAAAACGTTCTAGGATACTTCATTAGCAATGTTCGAGATGGATTAGCTGATACCAATTTTTCATAATATACACCAGTTGTTATAGAAGAATCGCATATAATAGTAGCCACAGTATCTAATTTAGATAGAACATTTTCATCTATAAACCGTACCAAATATCCTAATGTTACATATCTAGAATACTCTGCAGATCCGATTGCATATGGTTTTCCATATAATGCCCATTGATCGGTAATAGTTTCATCCCCTTCAGCTAAATCTTGTATTTGTTGTTTACCTTTTGATCGTATTTCTTCACTAGTGCTTAACGATTGTCCCAAAACCGCGGTATCAACTAGTTGTTCTAATTGATTGAATACATAGTTTGGTGGTTGGTCAGTGTTTTCCGCAGATTCGTTAACACTCGTTCCATTTGTAGTATCTTCTGGATTAATATTTACTATAACATCACTAACACCTGGTTTATTTGTTGGTATCTGATTGCTAGGTGTTTTATCTGTATCTATTAACAATGACATATCAGGTAAAATGTTAGTAGTACCAGTTAGTTGCAATGATACTTGCACAGATCCATCTTGTTGGTAATCTAATGTAAAAGAAACAATTAACCCATCAAATACTACTTGATTAATTCGCTTGAATTCTTCAAAATCTTGTTGTGTAAGCTTTGGATATCGCTCTTGTATTTTTTTATATGTTGGTAATATGTTGTCAGTTAAATATGACTCGCCCGCAGCTAATGCAGAATCAGGATATCGAAATTTTATTCGGGCAGATCGGCCGGGGCGCATCCATGTTGATTCGAAATACTCTAAATCTCGGCCAGGATTTGGAATAGTTATATTCACTGATGCCTTATTCAAAAATCCGTGAGAATGATCACCAATATTGATATCAGCAGATGTAATTATTGGAGGTATTCGCTTTGATGTATCATTAAATGAACCCATCGTTTTTGCAACATATAGGGGGTGCGTAAAATCTATTTGATTGTTTATAGTTGATATTGATCGTTCTTTTAAAAACCCACCTGGTAAAAATTGGTTGTATCTAGTTTCACTCCCGCCAAGTTTTTCCCCAATTGGAGTAGTATATGCAGATGATGAATATGCTGTTATTTCTACATTGGCAATTTTACCTAACATAAAATTCAATGCACTGGTGTTTCTGTTTATTTTCCCAGCACCAGCTCGTGCATCGAGTTCTCGTTGTAAGTTTTCGTCTAGTTGTGAATAATATATTTCGCTCATCGTCGTGTATTTATTGAATTAATAAAACTAATTGTTTGTTCCGTAGATGGAATTCGTAAAACTGTGTTTGGTGAGACTACCAATGATCCTTTGCCTAAGCCATTTGCAGCGGCAATTATGTACCACAATGATTGATCACCATATAATTTAGATGCCAATATGTCTAATCGATCGGCACTGGTTACTTGTATATACAAATCACTTGAATTGTATGGTGGTATTGATATGATCCATGTTCCATATCGACGTTTTCTGTTTTCGTCTCGACTGATTGGTGTATTGCTGTATCTATTTGCCATGTTATATTTCTTTCTATGTAGCCTTGATTATAGAGTTTACGTAAGAATCTTCGACAACTTACTTAATCGATCGAGTAAGGCCTTTTGTTCCGCTGTCACTGGATTCTTTTCCATATCACTTAACCAATTATCGTTTCCATCTTTAGCTTGATCATCTGGATTAAATGTTTTAGCCAATGTATAAAATTTACCGCCGTTTTGAGGTAATTCATTTGTTACTATGTTTAATCCCATATTTACTGAAATTTTCTTCGGAGCTTGCATCATTTCTGGATCATCTTCTATGTTAATTTCCCAAGTTGTATTAGTATCATGTAATGTGTATGTTAAACTGCTAATAACAGCAGCTTGTTGAAAGAATAAATCTCCCAATGTAAATCGAATCCATGGGCCTTCCATGGAAATATCGTTTGCATTATATGCGGGAGCGGTATATCCTGCTAGTGCATTAAGCTTTCTCCATATGGGTTTCATTTCATCTCTATCCGTTGCATATACAATAAAATTAATATTTACATTTCTAGAATATGCAGTATAATGATAATTCGGATCTGCTCGACCTATCATAGTAACAGGTGTCCACTGCGGTGAAAATGTATCGGATACACTATCAATGGTTGCTCGGAATACTATTGCATCATCTTCTAATGCTGTATTATCGCCAGAATTTTTATTTTGACCGGGTGATAATTTTGGTCCAGTAAAAAAGAATTTTATAAAATCCTGTGTTATTCCTAGTTTATCTACATCCATTCCAAACACCGTCGGTTTCCATTGATATATTTTATTGAGATCAACTTCCTTTCGATAATCAATAACTTGAACTCGGTCTCCACGGAATGGAGTTGCTTGTGCTAATGGATTTAATATTGGCCTCCATTTATTACCCTTCCATCGAGTAGCTACGTGACTTGTTGCCGTGAAATCATTTCTTAATGCATATATATTTCCATGGTCTCCCCAACCATATCCAAATTTTCTGCCGGCATCCCGATTAAATACCGAATATGCACCCCCGGGAGCTGCGGATGCTGCTGCATATGCTCCGGCTCGCCAATATGATTTAGCAAGTCCTGAACCAATCGATCGGGCAATTGCGGCAGAACCATCCAATCGTATAGCAGTAGCTGTTCTTGTAGAATATCCTTTTCTAGAACGGAAATCTTGATATAGTATACCTGGTAATTTGTTTAAATTAGTAAAAGGAACTGAAGTGTAAATAAATCCTTGATTGTAATTTTCACTGCTTTGTATTAATGATTGTCCGATTTGTGCTACTTGTGGTACACCTAATTGCGATGCAATCGCGGTTGATGCCAATCCAGTTGTTCGTTGAAATAATAATCCTCCGATATTATCCATAGTAACATTTGTGTTGTTACGAACTGTACCGAATGCATATTGATATGAAAATCCGGGGGTGACTGTATTTGTTATATACTTTAAATTCGACGTAGACACCAACCCTAGTGTGTTTAACTTTTGTACTGAAGATGGTGCCTGGCCAGGAACGATATTATATAATGATGTAGCCGTAGTATATACTGCAGATGGAGCAGTTGGATTTGTTATGTCTAAAATGTTACTCATGCGAATCTATCTCCGTTAACACTGTTTGCTTGGTATAATGGGTCTGTTGTAATAGTAACCCCTTTCATGGCTACTGCCATTGCGTTTGCTAATTTATTTATCTGATCATCTGTTATGCCGCTATTACCGGCTAGTTGATTTGCTAATGCTTGATTGCCACCAGCACTTGTTCCAGCAATCATGGTATTTCCGCCTGCAATTGACATGAATTTGTCTTGTGGATTAAATTGAATTACGGCATCGTCTAGTTTCTCTGTTGACTGACCTGGTTTTGGTAATGTAGTCGGAAATTTCCCAATTCCAGCCATTGCCCCGGGGGAGTCAATCAAGCCACCTATAAAATCACCAATAGCACCAAGTGTGTCGCCAACTACCGGTAAACTTGTTACTATGTCAGCAATACCATCGGTAATTGCTTTAAATCCTGGTACTACATCTGCCAATTCACCTAATAATTTAGTTGTTTGATTATATGCTACTCCAAATTGCTGCGCTGCCCCGATAAAAGATGCAAAATTTGGACCTGCAATTGCTTTTTGAAATTGCTCGATATTACCCATTGCTGATTGTAAATCCGATCGGGTACTGCCAACTGCTGCAGCAGATCCTGATGCGGATCCCAAGACTCCTTGTACAATATTACTATTCAATGATTTAATTTCATCATATATTAGCTGATCGGTTGTACGTTGTTCTCGAATTGCTTCTTTTTCGTCATCGGTGAGTTTATCCTGCATCCGTTCTGATGCAGCAATTAATTCATCTGGAGTCATGGCAAACACGTCCTGACCCAATTCATCTTGCATTTTGTCTAATACATTTTTCTTTTGGATAGAACGAGATAATACGGATTCGTCCATACCAAAAAGTTTAGACATAGCCTGCCGTGCCATAAAATTGGTTTCTAGGTGTTCGCCTTCTTGTTCAAGAATTTGATTCATTATGTCTGCCATCTCATTTGCTTCACCGCGGAATTGTGCTTGTCGATACAAATTAGTTAAACTCTCGCCTTGATCATTAACTAATCGACGACCGGTTAATGCTTGGTATTCTAATTCATTCCCAACACTCTGTTCGATGTTTAATAATGCTTCGCCAGTTTTATTTAAATCAGACATTGATAGCCCCAATGCTCTAGATTTTAAAACTGCTAATTCTAATGATCCTGGTATTCGGCCGAATTGCAATTGAAGATTAGCTGTTAACTTTCCAATATCTTCAACCAAATCACGATATGTCCCAGTTAGACCGGTTGAGTCTTCAATTGCAGCTGCAATATTTAATTGATTATCTAACTGAGCTTTTCCTGATTCAGCGATGGTTGATGCATATAATTCATATCCAGCCGCAGCTTCAGCTGTTACCCCTAATTGGGTAACCATGATTTTCTGAGCTTCAAATAAGTTTTTACGATATCCAGTTATTGCTTTATCTCCACCAACGAATCCGGTTGCTATAGTATTTAAATTTTTAGCATACTCAGTAGTAGTTTCAATTCCAACCTTAAACTCAGCAGATATTGTTTCTAGTTGATACCCGAATTGGGCTGCACTTTTACTTGATACCCCAAATATTGTATTTAATGCAGAATATCGTTGTTCTAGAGCGGTAGCATTTTTAGCTACTTCCATTAATACAACGGATACACGTTCACTGATGCCGATAGTTGCTTGTATACCAGCCTGAAGCGAGTTGATACTAGCAGCGGCATCTAATATATTTTTACTAAATCCTTCAGCCGCGTCGCCTAAATCATCTAAGCCAGAACCTAATTTTATGCGATTGGATTTTAATTTTAATATTTTATCGTGGTTAATATTCATGTTTGCCTAAACATCTTTATTATAAATATTTACTTAGGAGGTTTTGCGATGTTAGGTTGCGAAGCAGATTTACTTGAATTATTAGGTTGTAACTTTTCGTTTAGTTTATTGACCCACATTCGGCGCATTGGAATCGGCATATTGTATATATCTGTAAATGTCCATCGGCCTTCTCCATACCATATTAAATCAAATAAATTTTCATGCAATATTACACGATCTGCTGGTTTAAATCCAAAAAAAGTCTGATCCAATTGGAAATGTAGATTGGAAGGCCTCCATATCGCCTTCCGTTGTCTCATAAAAGAATTCGTATGTTAAATTTAATGTAGGTTGAGTTTGTCTTATATGTGTTCTAAATTTTCTAGATTCAATCGGAGTTAGTTGCACTCGTATAAAATTTTGTATGAAATCAGGATTTCTGTTTTCATTTATAGATCGAATCGATTGGGTTAAAAAATAACTTATAGTAGAATCAGTTGGAATATTATTTAAAACAGACGCTGGAAGATATCGATATTTAATAGTATGAGTATCATCTATTTTATAATCAAATTCGCCATTTTCATCTGATTCCAATTCAAAAGCCACTGGTCTTAATTTATTTAAATTTACTGTTTCTGAAATAGATTTACCGTTTGGCGCTTTAACCGTAACCGGATAATCAGCTCCATATCCACTTATACGAGCTGAAATGATTAACCATTCTTTATCTGCCTCTATCAATGTGTCGACATTAAATCCAGGAGTAATAACCAATGATGTTATTAACTTATCAAAAACTATACCTTCTTTAATATACGACCCATTAGTTAAAATATCTTCATCATATGCAGTCATATGTCGCATTTCTACAATGCCTTCGCTACATGGATTTGATTTTGGATATACTTTACCGCCACTAGGTAAATGAACAATGACTCCAGGTATTTTCGAAGTTTGTGTTTTTTCGTAATTTTGTTTGGCTAATTCAATTAAATTGTTGTTTGAAACTCGCGTTGATACTTTTGACATACTTTCCTTATTATAACTTTATTATAAATATAAGATCAGTAAAAATGGGAGCCGAAACTCCCATTGTAATACTTATATAATTTGTATATTTTTAGAAATTCAAGAATGCCCAGTCATATCTTAATGTTGCCGAAATCATTACAGCATCAGTTGTACCCCAATCTAATGAACCAAAATTAACATCTGCTAAATATGTTCCTTTTAATGTCCATTCTTCAACCACTTCACCTAATCCAGATAATTGCTGAAGTGTTACATCTTGTTTATACATTGATGAATATCCATCTCTACCTGTTGCTGATTCATGGTGCAAACGGAACCATTCCATAGCTTTTTGTGCTGCACTTGGAATAATAGCATCATAGATAGAAATACCTATATTATTCCAAACTGTTTTACCTTTTACATATCTTTGTACATTAATATGATCTAATGCTATTTCTCCATTTGCTGCAGATGGTTTTGCAGAAGCTTTAATTAAAAATGCAGGAATTAAATCTGTTCCGATACTCATGATGAAACGATTTGTATATTTTGGTTCCCATGAATATGCAGCATTATAAAATTCATTTTCTGTTCCAAAATCCTGTAATGATCCTGGAAATACTCCTTGACCGTCAGGTGAATCCGCGCCGTTAACAAAGCCTTCTAAATTAGATGAATTAATATCGTATGGCATTTATATCCTTTTCTTTTTATATAAATATTATATACAGTAAAAAAGGTAGACCAAAGCCTACCTCTTTTTTTTTATTTCGTATGAAATATACTATTCAGGGAATTGTGCACCCGTTGGTTGAATATTAAAATCTAAGATAATAAATTCAGCCGTTCTTGTTGGTTGCAAGAAAATTTGTCCGTATAATATATTTTGATCGATTAGATCTGGAGTGTTATTGCTTGAGTCCATTATTACTCGGAAAGCATATAATCCTTGCTGATTTTTTACGCCCTCTAAATATGGATTAACAATAGCTTCAAATCTGTTTCGAGTTGCATTTGTGTTTTGCTCGAATACTAAATAACGAGTTGAAGATGCAATAAACTTCTTAACCGTAATTAATAGTCGTCGTACATTTACACGATCCAATGCACTAGGTCTTGCTTGAAGTGTTTTTTGTCCCCAAACAGCAATACCCAAGTTAGGGAAATTTGCAATTGGGTTAATTCTAGCTTCATACAAGTCTCCTTTTTGTTTTGGAGTCAATGTTAAATATGTATCAGTTGCCGACGTTAAACCACCTCTATTCAAACCTGCAGGGGCATACCATGGAGCAGATACACTATCATTAAATGCAATAACGCCTGGCATTACTACTGATGGTGGTACCCAGGTTGGTTTATTATTTCTAGGATTATTAATTTTAATCCATGGGAAATATGTTGCAGTATAACTTGAATCTAAACTATTAACTGTTGTGATAGCAGTTGTAACTGAATCTGTTAATGCATTTGAATCCATGATATAGAATGTGTCTTGTCGATCTTCTGCTAACTGACGAGCTGCTGCTGTTATAACTGGATGCAATGAATGAATTATACCAGGTGTTAACAACATGTTCATATCATAATAATCAGTGTTTCTTAATAATGCAAATGCTTTGTTATATGCAGTAGTACCAGTTGATGTTGTTGAACTACAATCAAATCCAAATGTGTTTGCTGCAGTAATATTAGTTCCGCTGAATTTAGGCAAGTTAGGACGAGCTCCGTCAAATCCTCCCTGATTTGGAACTATAAACTTTCTAGTATCCAATGAAACATTGCTAGTAAATGTTCCAGCTGTTAATGCAGCCGTTAATGATCCACTATATGGACTAGTTGTATTCGGGAATGCTGCAGCTGCTTGCTGAGACACATCTCCTAAATAGAAATCTGAATTGCTAGCAGTAGTCGACCCCGATGATGGTAGTGGAGCAAGATAAGTTAAGTTTGCTGCATCTGTAAAATCAAATCCATGATAATAATTGCTATTAAATGATCCGCCAACTGTTTGTGATGTGCTGTATACAGCGGCTTCTACATTAGCTGAGCCAGATGGATTTGGAATTGGAGATGTTAAAGCACGGAATCCAAATGGTACCAATGTTTTATCAACAATTTTATTAGCAACTGAATCAGTTACTTCTACGCGAATGTAGTTTGAATTATTTTCATAATCACCGTTTATAAGCAAATCGCCA
>Ga0208644_1001266_pt1 | contig 21423 bp, 16 predicted proteins | sample VirMetDEL_Nov_18_FD_184517 | JGI IMG/M metagenome (GOLD analysis project Ga0208644, IMG submission 184517) | Aqueous microbial communities from the Delaware River and Bay under freshwater to marine salinity gradient to study organic matter... | ecosystem: Environmental > Aquatic > Marine >...
TCTACGAGATAAAGATTTTCTCGTGTTCGCGTTACGCCAACATAAAACACACGGTGCAGATCATCGGCGTCGATAGCTGCCGCGGCCTCCGCCGCAGGAGAAAGGTCCGTGAGCAGTACGACGTTGTCCGCCTCACCGCCTTTTGATCCGTGGATCGTGGACACCGTAACGCGGGGCTCGGCATTGAACTTCTCACCACGGCGCAGCATGGCGACAATGTAAGCCCGCTCGTTATCGGGGATCAGGTCCATAGCTTCGTGCCAGATAGATTCCGGGTCAGCCAACAGGCCGTGATTATCGATCAGGTCTTGCATGGTCAGTTGGTCGCTGTCCTCGACACCCGGTAACTTTTTGAAGCCGCGTTCTATGCGCGTCTTTGTGCTCATGTAAGAGTATACACATCTAGCTTCTTCACCACTAATGGCGGTTCCTTTTCTCAGGCGTTCCCACGCATTGACCGCTGTGCTGATCTTATCGGAGATGGACCGTCGTCCGCGGTCGTTGAACAGGACGCCCATGCCCCGCAGTTCCTGTGACAGGGGCGAGAGCATGTACCCGGCCTGACCCATGATGAGCCAAGAGCCGTGGCTCATGTCCAGTTCTGCGAGGCCCGAAATCTGCGCTACGCTGCCTCTTTCCTTTCGCGGGTTGTACTCCTTGCGATAACGCTTGTTGATGCGGTTGGCGATGCGCTCCGCGATCCGATGCACGGAACTCGGGACGCGATAGGACTGGGCCAGAATTTCGGCCCCGCCGGGCAGGTTGATGAACTGCTCAACGTCGGCCCCGGCCCAGCGATAGATGGCTTGGTCGTCATCGCCCGCGCAGTACATGCGCTCTGACTTCTTGTCGAGAATGTGGGCGATGTCCCACTGGAGCGGGGACAAGTCCTGCGCCTCATCGAGGAAGGTCAGCTTGAAGCGCGGGCAGCACTGGTCTGCGTTCGCGATGAACTGACTCAACATATCTGTGAAGTCGTAGAGCCCGAACTTTTCCTTGTAGGCCGTGACGCTCTCGTCAACGTATTTGACGAGGTTCCAATCAGCGTAGAGGTTGCTGTTGTTATACTCGTCGCGGAGCTTGGTCTTCTTCAGGCGGGCCAGATTTATCAGCGACAGGATCGGGTCGTTTATTTTACCGGAGAAGATGTCGCCGTCGTCGTCTTTACCGTCCACGTTCTGGAATCGGTGCCCTATGACACCGCCCAGTTCCCTATAGTTGGAGGGCTGCATGACCTCTTCTGGTCGGATGCCCACCTTCGACAGGGCCAGACTGTGTAGAGTGCGGAAGTGCCTCAGATCCTCGTCGGGATCGAGCTTGAACCGCTTGGCTGCTCGTTCTTTTGCTTCGTTCGCCGCCTTGCGGGTAAAGGCAAGAAAGGCAATGTCCACGGGGTTGATGCCGCTCTCGAGGGCATCGTCCACCATGTTAAGAAGCGTTGTTGTCTTTCCCGTTCCCGGCGGTCCGAATATCCGAAACATTTTTGGCTCTCTGTTTTGCTACGATCTGTCTTACCCGTTCGCGAGTAAGGCCGTATTTTTTCCCTATAGCGGACAAGGTCATCAGCTCGTCCTTCCACAACCGTAGAATCTCTTCATCGCGCTCCATTAGAACGGTACCTCTTCGGTCTGGAAGTGAGGGGCTTCGATGTCTACATCCGACACATCGAACGAGGGGATGGCCCATACTCGGACCGACCGCCCTTTGATCTTCATCACTATGCTCTCTCCATGTATGTCGCGTAAGCGCTGTGCGATCTTGTGCGTCTTCAGTTCAAAGAACTTGTTCTTCTTGAGGTGCCCCTCAAAGTCACGCAGTCGGAAGTAGGTCGTGCCGCGTTCTTCGTCGGTCCACGGTCGGCGCAACAGGATCTCTTCCTTGTCCTGCGCCTGCTGTAGATGACGGCAGAACTCCTCAAGGTAGTCGTAGAACTGACCGTTGATGCTGGCGTCCTGCGCGACTTCCATGATGGCACTCTCGTTGTCCCGCATCTCCGCCATCAGCGTGCTGATACGGGCCTCCCAGTTCTGCTTGCTCATGGTCATGGGCATCTGGTTTAGCTGCTCCATGCAAGCCTTCTGGAAGGCGGGCTGGTTCAACAGCGCTTCGGTATCGAGTTCCAGCGGCTCCCCGCTCACATCCAAGAACCACACAGGTGGTGTCGAATTGTATTTGCGGAGGTTCGCTACCGCGGCACCCTGCATAGCAGCGCCCACCCCAAACTTGCGTGTCATGCACAGAGCTTTGTCGCAGTGGGCGTTGATCGGTGCGTCGTTGCACTTGTAGACATAGTCCTTTCGACCAAGCTGCTTGGCGATGACGTTGACTTCGTTCAGCGGCAGCGGCGGTTCCAGATACGTCAGGTTGTAGGTGAGGATCTCGGTCTCCCATGTGTCGGGATACGCCTTCCTCAGATACACGCCAATGTTGAACAGGCCGTTGTTTCGACCGCCCTCGCTGATCTTGTTCTTGAACAGGATCTGCAAGCACGGCGGCGCGCCCGCCCAGTTCGATTGCGGGTCGTCCTTAATCTGTAACGCCGTAACCTGCTCTGGTGTCTGGACGTGCTCCTCGTACAACGCGAAGAACTCTTCCAGCGTGGCGGAGGTGCCGTCATCGTTGATGCCGTAGCGCAAGCCGTCTTCGGCATTGAAGTACGGCAAGTTCAGGAAGTTTCCGACATCACCACGATCCAGATGGAGCTTGACCTGCTTTGGGAAGATTTCGCTGCCACCATATCCGAGGGCCGCGGACACTTGTTGAAGCGTCGTCTGCATGTCCTTCGCATCGATGGGCGTGACCGTAAACAGGAAGCAGTGCGCTCCGCCTGACTTACTACGGCAGACAATGAGCGGTAGCTTCATGCGTCGGATTTTCTCGACAAGAAGCTTGTGGTCTAGCGGGTACTGATCGATATCAATACAGCCCCAGCGACACTGGTTGTTCTCGTCAATAGGAATTATGCCGAGCGAGCGCTTGCCCGCTAGGTGCTCCTCCCAATGCGCCAAGGTCCGTGGTTCGCGGACAATGTACGCATCTCCCGTGTTCTTTCCGTTGGCGGCCTGCTTTTTTATTTCAAATGTGCCATGCGCCAACTGTAGTCCATCGAATATGGACTGAAATTTCTCTGAAGACATTATAACCCCTTGAGAGTGGGGGCGGGGACTAGCCCCGCCCACCTAACTAGAACGGAACGTCGTCGGACTGCGATGAGCCGCCGCTTTCGTTCTCATGCTTCACGACGACATCGCCGGAAAGCACGCTCTCGGAGAAGTTTTTTGCGCGGGCATAGATCGCCGCGTCTTCAACAGGACCGACCCGGCTGATGTCCCAGCCGTGCCAAGAGCCCTTGCTGTTCTCCTCAGACACGCTTTTCAGGTGATAAACGTGGCTGAACCGCGGCGGGGTGAACGGACCGTTCTTGCCCTGCATGGTCAGCGAGGAGATCATGGAGTTCCACTTGCGGCTCTTCTTTAGCTGCGTGGACTTCATTGCGATGAGCGCGGTTTCGGCAGAGCCATCTTCACCGACGATCAAAACGAAGTGCTGATGCGTCTCCTCGATGTACTCACCGTTTCCGCCCACAACGTATTCCTTGTTGTCTTCGGAAGAACGCTCGGTCTTCGGAAGGTTCGGGTCGCCCGGTGCGTAGATCGCCTGCGGCGCTCCGCTGCCCGAACCACGCGGTGCCCACTGGATGAACCGACGCATGTAGGCGCAGGGGATTACATGCAAGCCCTCTTTGCCCTTGTAGATCGCATTGGTGACAGTGTTGAAGATGTCACCCTTACGCGCCTCTTCCATCTCATCAAGGACGGAGTCGAGACCGGACAGGATCTTGAGAAACGGAAGTGCGAGGTCCTCGACGCCCATGTTCTCCATACCCGCACCAGCGTCGGCCTCAAACATGCCGGGGTCAAACGCTGCTACTTCGGTCTTCTTCTTTTCTGCTACTGCTGTGCCAGCCATATCACTAGCTCCTCTTGATTGTTGCACGTTGTCCGACCCAAGCGCCGAACATATCCATCGGGAATGAGTCCCCATTTTCGACACGCTCACGAACGAAGGCCCGGAGTGTTTGCGGGTGGATACCCGTCGTCTGGTCCGGAACGTAACCCTCTGCTTCGCAGAAGGCCCGGAAGGCCGACGCTTTGTCGTCCTCGCCACGCCCGAACTCAACACCGACCGTGTTCTTGATGATGTCGTCATACCCATTCTCCCTTAACCATTCGTATGCTCGTTCACGTTCAGCCACGGGGATAGAAGCCCCGTAGGTCTGTTTGATCTCGACGGTCGATCCGTCATCGAGCGTTAGTTTAGAGAGCCCCATCTCCGCAAAGACGGTGGGCAGGTCTTCATCCGTGAGCTTCAGAAGTTCTCGTTTCTCCTGCTTGAGTTGCAACTCAAGCTCGGCTACTCTTTCTTCCTTGTCTCGGATACGACGGGCGATGGAAGCTACGTTCCCAAGTTCGCCCTGATCGATTTTCTCGACGGATGAGGCAACGGTACTTTCAAAGTCCTCTTCCATCTGTGACAGCAAGTCACTCATTTACTTCTCCTTCGTGATTAAAGGATCCTTTCGGTCCTTGACATTCCCTGATATAATTAGATATGTAGGGATCGTCAACCACTTTTTTGAAAGAGCCATGACATATCAATTTGAGACGGAGCCGTTCGCCCACCAACGCCAAGCGTTTGAAGATTCGTGGGCCGCGGACTACTACGCGTTGTTCATGGAAATGGGCACCGGAAAATCGAAGGTGGCTATTGACACCATCGCTGCGCTGTATGAGTCCGGCGACGTAAACGCAGCCTTAATCGTGGCTCCGAAGGGCGTTTACGACAACTGGGTAAAGGGGGAGATCCCGGTGCATATGCCGGGTCGGATTGACCGGCTCGTTGTCCGTTGGATACCCGCGAAAACAAAAAAGTTCGAAGAAGAGCTTGAGGGGCTATCGGATCTTGAGCCTAAACATCTTCGCATGTTCGTGATGAACGTGGAAGCCCTTTCGACACCTCGTGGAGCCCGCGCTGCGTATGACTTTCTGAAGCGTTATCCTGACAACATCATGGTTGTAGACGAATCCACGACGATAAAAAATCGCACCGCGCAGCGCACGAAGAATATCGTGACCCTCGGCACTTACGCCAAGTACCGCCGCATCCTGACTGGGTCGCCCGTCACGAAGAGCCCGCTCGATCTCTACAGCCAGTGCCTGTTCCTGTCGGACCGGGCGTTGGGCTTCAAGAGCTACTTCGCGTTCCAGAACCGATACGCCGTCGTGCAACGACGCACGATGGGCCCCAAGGCTTTCCAAGAAGTTGTGGGCTATCGTCGTCTGGATGAATTGTCGGAGAAGCTCGACCGGTTCAGCAACCGCGTTCTGAAAGAGGACTGTCTCGACCTGCCGGATAAGGTTTACATCCGCCGGGACGTTCCACTGACGCCGGAACAAAAGCGCCTGTACGACCAGATGAAGAAGCTGGCGCTTGCCATGCTCGACAATGGCGAGCTAGCGACCACGGCCAGCGTGCTGACGCAGATCATGCGGCTCCAGCAAATCTGCTGCGGCTTCCTGACGCCCGACGACGGCGAGACGCAGGAGCTACCGCACAACCGCTTGAACGAGTTGATGGACATTGCAGAAGAGGTGCAGGGCAAAGTCATCATCTGGGCTACCTACACTCACGACATCCTTGAGATCCGTGGTGCGTTGGCCAAGAAGTATGGCGAGGACGCCGTGGCTTGCTACTACGGAGACACACCACAGGACGAGCGGCAGGAGATTGTCGAGAAGTTTCAAGACCCGGAGAACCCGTTGCGGTTCTTTGTGGGTCAGCCCCGAACGGGCGGTTACGGCATCACTCTAACAGCCGCCAGCACGGTGGTGTACTACTCCAACAGCTACGATCTAGAGATAAGGCTTCAGTCAGAGGACCGAGCGCATCGCATTGGTCAGAAAAAGTCGGTGACCTATATCGATCTCGTATCGCCCCAGACGATTGACGAGAAGATACTGGGCGCGTTGAAGGCCAAGATCGATCTGGCCGGACAGGTATTGGGCGAGGACGCCCGGCAGTGGCTTATCTGATAGAGACGAGACTACCGATACCGCCGTGTACAGCGCCGCCTTGCCGATAGCCGCGGGCCGCGAACGAGGTTACTGCGCCTGAAGGGCTGTATCCGGGGTCCGGAGCAAAACCCGCCATCATTCCAGCCTCTGTTGAAGGCGTACTCACTCCGGGGGCAGACACGCTGGCCGAGGGGGCGGTCGTTTGACCGGGGTCAGTAACAGAAGATACCGCATCGCTAATGGCGTTTGAGATGCTCTGCGTGGCCGCCGTCGTATCGACACCTATTGCACCAAGAGCGGCGTCTACTGCACCGGGTTGACTGGGTCCAAACGACACCGCGGGTGCACCGGGTGTTCCTATGTTAACGCTCATAGTGCTGGGTACACCGAAGGCGTCAGCAATAGTGGAAATACCTTTGGTTGCTACCATCGTAGCTACAGGGCCGAGAGGAGTCGCCAGTAAACCCAGAGCGGGGATGCTAAAATCTATGTTAACCCCTTTAGGCCCGAACTGATCGAAACCTTTCGTGATGCCCAGCGCGTCCGTGACAAAACCCATAGACGGGCTATAAGCCTCCATCTCTCCCTTCGCGGCATCTACTGCTGCCGCTTCGGCTTCGGCCTCTGCAACGGTAGCTGGATTGTCTACTGCGGGATCAGTTCCGTGATGCCCACCCGCGCCGCCGTCACCACCGCCATCACCGCCCAGCAAAAGACGCTTGCGGGCCCAAACATCGCCCGCATCTACACCCGCCGTGGTGTAGATGTCGTTGAAGCCGTCTGCATAGGGGCTTTTACGCTCGTACTTCATGTTCCGCTCTCCGTGCAGCCAGCATGTCTTTCACGCCGGTAATATATGTCAGCCGGTCGTTCCTTGCGGCGCGCTTCATAAAAGCACCGTCCTTCATGTAAACATTGATGTAGCGGTTGGTAAGATCCTTTTGGATCATGCGTCCAAGCTTCAGGACGTTGCCATACGGCGCGATGAAATCAATGATGAACAGTTCCCCACACCAGTGGTCCGTGAACCAATCTTCGGGTTGCAGCTTCCGCGTCTTCATCAGGTAGCCTTTTGCGGCCTCGGGCGTGAGGAACGCGTGGCTGTACAGACCCTGCGGCTTACCGTCCTCGTAAAACACCTTCATCTTGCCCGCTTCGATGGCAGGCATAATCAGACGCTCAAGGTCGTGGACGTACCACTTCCTATGAACGTCTGACTGAAGCATCAGATGTAGAACGTCGCCGATCATCCGAGAAGGCCACCAATACCTTGGCTACGGATCATGGATGATGCCGAATCGTTAGGAAAGAGTGCCGCATATCGCTGCCGTGTCGCTGGGGATGCCGGAGCTTGGGTGGGAGCCGAAGCAACGGACTGAGGTACTGGGGTCGGTGCAGGACGTGGCGGGATAGGCGGCGGCTGTACCGCCGCAACCGTGCGGGTGGGAACCGCGGGTGGGCGGACAGAACCTTGTGTGCCGGGGGTTTCAGGTTCAGGAGCGGGCTCTTTTTTAGGCAGCGGCCCAACTTCTTCTTCGCCGTACTCCATAACCCCAAGAGGGATGGCGCGTGCTGGGGCAGGAGTGGCCAAACTTATACCGATAATTTTTAGTTTATCTAAAATAAAATTAAGAGCGCCCGCTTTAGCCTCGTTTGTTCGACCCTTGCGAAGGGCCATTGCAAGAAGCTCCGGATCAAGAAGAATGTTTTCCAAAGCGTCATATTCCGAAAGGGCTGGTAGCTCTTGCGTGATCTTTCTAAGAAAACGGGAACCCGCTTCGGCTTCAATTAGTCCAGCACCCGTAGCACTGCGGCCCCCCATCATGCCGCCAACCATAGTACCAAGGCGGGCACCAGCCAAACGGGTATAGAAATCTAGCAAAAGAGGCGCATCCGCAGTGAACACGACATCACCCGCCAGCTTTCGACCCTCCGCCGCAATCAGAGCACGAAGACCTTGTTGCATGGAATTTAGCTGCGGCTCGCTAATGATTTTATTAGCCACCATCCAGTTACCAAGGGTGTTAGTGTCGCCTCTCGCATTTGGGATCTTGTCAAAGACCGCGTTATAAACAGCAGAGGGGCTAAAGCCGTCTTCTGAGCCTTTACCTCCGCGTGTAAAGACAAAATCCATAACAGCTTTTTGTAGTCCGGAACGGGCTTGCTCCAAATCGATTTCGGAAAAATTAATGCGGCCAGAGTATTTCGCTCTACGAGAAGGATCGGCAGCAGCGTTCAAAATTTCAACTAAGCTATCAAGCTCTTTCATGGGGTTCTTTGAGTTCCATGCAGCTTCTACGGCTTTAGTTGGATTCTCGTGCCCGATCAAAGCTTGAAAAGCTTTAGCGTCTTTCACCCGATCATCAAGGCGCTTGATGACTCGATCAGATTTCAGCAAAAAGTCTGCCGTGGAGTCCGCCTCTTCAATCATTTTCTGAACAGCGGGGAAGGATTCCAGCAAGTCGCTGTATTTTTCCCGCCATTGCATCAAAGCTAGATCTTGCGCGTCGGCAACCTGTTTTGGTGACATCCGACGATCAATCGCCGCTCGGGTGGTAACATCGCGAATAGCCAGACGGAGCATGTTTGACAGAGTTTCGTCTGCGTTACCAATTTGATCTTTAACGTCTAGCTCACCCATTTCGATTTCACGGGTAACCTGACGCACGGCTCCGTTCGGGTCCGTGACGGTTTCAAAAACTTCTACCGTGATCGGGTAACCCGTCTCGTTCAGCCGCTTGACGATCTCATTGTTTACCTCTTGGATCTGGTCAAGACGGATAGAAACAGCGTCGGGCTGACCCGAAAACAACTTAGTGGTCACCATCCCCGGATCAACAACGCGTTTTCCGCGAGGGGTGGTTCTCATAATTTCGCCGGGGAAAGCCCTTCGGAGATACTCGTTGAAGGCAAACGACATGTCACGAGCGGCATCGTAGGCACCTCGCCCGTTGGGCATGCCGTTTAGGTCGTCTAGGGCAGCTTCCGCCATTGCATTAGCATAACGAGCCCATGAGGGATCGCTCTCAGCAAGACGACGGCCTAAGTTACGCATCTCCGAGTAGATCGACACTATGTTTTGTACCGTTATCGGATCAGATACAACGCCCGAGGCTTGCCTAGCGTCGGTGGCGCTTCTACGGGCGATGAGTTCTTGCCGCTTTAAGCCTAATAGGCTTGCAGCTATGCGGTCTTCTCCTCCGCGGGCAGCCTTTCTACCCGTCAGAAGCTTAGATTCCTCTCTTCCCAAAGCCTCGATCAAAGCAGTCGCGGACTGCTCGGACAAGTTCGCTTCGTCAAAAGGTTGGTCACCCATGACCCCGGAGACGACCCGATTATACGTCCTGTTATACAAACCTCGTCCGGGTCGTCCTTCGGCTGTATCAAAAGCTTTCCGAAAATTTTGAGTTTCGCTCAGTTCGTCTAGTTTGTTTACAGAACTAAACCCGATCTGGCTCTTTAGCTCCATAATTCGGTCGTTCAACAGCCCAAATTCTGGAACGCGGGCCCTCAAAACATTCTTTTTGAGAGGATCTAACTCATCAACTATCGCATCCCATTCTTCAAAAATGTTAGGAACGGGGTTTTCCACCAGATCACCCGTTTCGGGATCCGCGCGATAGAACTTATCCAGAACCTGCTTCTGATCTACTTGCCCCCACGCACGTCTTTCCAATGCGCGGAAAAGCTTCTCCTGATCTTTCACCGTGTTGGAGAGCGCCTCTCCAAGAGCTCGTCGGGCTTTTTCCCCGCCTTCCGGATAAATCTGTCGGATGGCGTCTATGTTTTTCTGGACAGCGTCTTCCATTCGTTTGGCGATAAGAAGAGAAATGCGGTCCTGCATCATCTCTCCAGCCATTTTTACAAGCTCAGTATCACCGGTTCCACGCAGGGCGTAAATGAGGCCCCGTTGAATTTCCTGACTTTTGTTAAAGGAAGCGTCTCGGGCTTGTTCTAATGCGCCCCTTTGACCGGAGCGGCCCATAACGGCGTTTTCCAACTGCGTAAGCGCCGCACTATCCATGTACTGGCTAGAAAATATGGGGAGATTATCTCCCCCCTCGGGGGTTCTGCTGCCAAATGCGTCCAGTATCTCTTTTTTCAAAGTGTAGTTTACGACGTTTCCTTTGCCGTCAGTAACCGGATCCACCAAATAGGCTTCTAGGTTGGCTAAGATCGTATCGGGATCTTCTTGGTTGGCTTGAAGGACATCAAAAATGTCATCTATAGCCCGACGACGCGCTCGGTTTTTAATTCCGAAAAGGTCTCTGCCTTCTCCGCGAGCTTTCCCTTCAGCCATGAGGCGTCTTTTTTCGCCCACCATAGAAAACAGGCGGGGCATGTACTTTAGAATTGACAGAGAAGGAGCCAAAGAACCGATGGTTTCCGCCCCAAGCCGCGCCCCTTCGGATCTAGGGGCATACCCTTCCGACATGTAAACAAGACCGCCCGTGGCCGGAGCCGCCGCGGCCTCCACACCGAGTGTTACCCCTTTTCCGACCGGGCCCATCTGTCGAAAAGATTGGCCCCCACCAACCAAAGCGTTTTCAACGTAGTCAATTCCACGAATAGCATTACGCGTGAAGAAGCCCATATCCGGAACTTCCTTAGATGCACGAGCCGCGGCTTCTTTTAAGGTTAGTCTTGTTTTATTGAAGGCGGCATCACCCGCTTTATTCGCAGCATCCTCTGCGGCCCTACCCGTAATTCCCCTTCGGGCACTTTCCTCAAGGCTTTTGTTTCGTGCCGCGGTCCGCGCTGCATCCGCAGCTTTTTCCGCCTCTGTAAATATCTGATTGCGGCGCTGCTCCATTTGAATGCGATTTGGACGGCCAGCTAATTTGCCAGACAAGTACCTCTGAATCAGGGGATTCTCGGCTTGTTCTGCCGTGATGACCGTTGCTTGGTTGGCCACCGGTAAATTTCTTATGTTATAAGCACTGTTTAAGACCGCACGTGGAGCCAAATACGGCATTAGTATGAAGGGGCCTACGTTTCCAGCCGACTCGAAGCTTCGGAACGCTCTCTCAGCAGACGGGGTCAAAAGCGCTCTTTCGGGATTTTCCGCTACTGCATCAGCTAGCTTCTGGCCCAAGAAAGAGTCCGCAAGAATGGAGCCAACGACAAAACCCGTAAAACCCGCAACAGGTTTTGATAAAACGCCAAACGGCGCGAGGGGACCGGGGAGAGGAACATAGGCAGGAGCCGCCGCCGCTGCAAGTTTTGCTCCCGCTACACCTCCGGCAAAAGTGGTTCCACCTCTTGTAATACCCCGTAGAAAAGCGTCTACCTCCGTAGGGGCCCCGTCTTCGCCCAGAGATTTCAATCCGGAAAAGAGTTGAATGATCTGGTTGTCGGACAAGCCCTTACCATAAAGTTTCGAAGCCTGCTCCCCCGGCAACATCCTTATGATATCAGCCCGGCCTGAAATAACGTCCTCGTACCCGGCCTTACCTTCATAGCGAGGGTCCGAGTTGAGTTCATTGAGAACCAGTTTTGCAACCCCTTGCTCTACGTCAGACCCGTAGATTTCATACAAGCGGTTTAGCCCCTCGGGGGTAAACTCAACGGCCTTAAAAGGATTAGGCGTGGTGTCCTCGGCTACAGTGGTATCGGTCATTGTTTTACCCTCACGCCCCCGCCTTCTCTAATTTCCCTGCTGATAGAATCGATGTCCTTTTGTGTACCGAAACCGGCGGTGGGAACATCAATAACCATACTCAGAGCAGACTCAGTTGCACGCAAACGGCCCTTTAGCTCACGACGAATGGTTGAGTCTGATTCCGTTTTCAAAGCGTTATATAATTCAACTTGTCGTCTCTGAAGCTCTCTCTTAACTATAGCGAGTTGGCTCAAAGCCGCTCGGGGGTTTGTGAAGAAGTTGTCTGCGGTTGGAACCAGATTCGCGAGACGCTCCTGTTCCGCTTCCGCAAATCGAGGACTTTGCGCCAAGCCCACGCGGACCAGTACGTTGAGGGTGTTAATATACTGACCGGCTTCCACCTCATCGATGGCATACTCTTGCAAACCCTCAAATACGGCACCGCCAACATCGGAGATAACCCGGTTAAGTTTCGGGAAAAACCCGACACCTTTTCGTACAGCCTCTACCGCATTTGACACATACTGCGCCCGATCCTCCGGCCTCAAGTTAGGAAGAACCTGTGCTACGAGCTCCCCGGTAGTCAATTCAGTTTGTTCTTTCCCGGTTGCGTCCGTGTAGGTTTTCACCGCCTCCTTAAACGCGGCTGACGGGTTCTCAAGAAGATTTTGTACTTCTAGGATATCCGCTCGTGCCCCCGCCGCTTCTTGCTCTTCTACTAGCCTGCCAAGTTCGAAAGCTTTGTCGTCACTTACGAAGGCCGAACCCGCTAGTTCCGACGGAGTGAGTTCTAAGGGTTTTCCCTCGATATCGAAAAGTTCGACACCTTTTTGAACGACTTTAAGAATTTTGCCACCGGGCAGTATTAGGTTTCGGTACGCCGAGGCAAGTTCTGTTTCGCTAGTGTACCTTTCTAAAAGAGTAGGAGCCGCACTTACTTGGGTGGGGGTTAGTTGTACGATCTGACCCTCGGCCAGAGAAACCTTAACTCCCGGGATGGTGCCCGCAGGGATATTTTCAAGAGCTTTGAACTGAGTAGTTGCGCCGCCGTGTTTTTCCGGTCGGAATAGTTCAATCTTGTTAGGAGAAATCCCTTTTATTTCTTCGGAAGTGAGGGAAATTCGTCCGCCCACAGGTACTTCAACGCCTCTAACCGTTACCGGGGCGATTGCAACGAACTCTTTCATACTGTCTGAGGAGCTAGACCCCGGAGTTCCGTAGAAGCTTCCTTTGTTTTGATCTTTGATGCGTTCGGCCTTGGCGTACTGGCTGGGGTCATTTTCGTTAAAGCTAAACAAAACTGTAGTTTTGTCTGGTCCAACCAGATTTTTTAGGCTCGGGCTCTTTGCGTCTTTTGCTCGCAGGTCCGCCTCGGCCTTGAGCGCCGCGGCCCGTTCTGTTTCTGCTGCCTGCAACGCCGCCAGATCAAACTTCTGCTGGGCTTCCCGCTGCTGCTGAGAAATCGCAGAGATGGAGGGGAACAACTGGGAGCCTTGCGCCGCCTGTGCCAGTTTCTCACCAAAGCTAGCGCCGACACGGCCACCCGTTGCACCGGCTAGCTGAAGACCAAAGTTGGCAATCGTAAACAACGCCTGAGACTGAGAGGCGCGGCGCTGTTCTTCGGGGTCGCCCAGAATACCTCGGTAAACGTCCCGCTTCTGTTCGAAGATGTCCTGCAAGGAAGCCACTCCGCTCTTTTCCGGAACAGGAATCATAACAGGCTGAATGAAGGTCTGATCGCCGTAGGGGCTACCCACGTTTAGACCAGCAGCACGCTGCTGTGCGGGCGAATACCCCGCCTCCATCATTGATGTCAGATCTGCCGGAACGAGAGGTTTCAGAGCCATTTAGGCCATTCCTTGCATCTGCGGTTCTGCGCCACCGGCCAGCGTCATAACGCCACCTGCCATGTCACCCTGAACCGGAGTCGTCATCTCCTGTGCGGCTAGTGCGCCTACGCCAGCATCAACATTATCGCCCGGGGCCATCGTTTCTTCAACCAGAGAAAGCTGAACGATAGGCTGGACAAGAGCCAAAACCGACTCCGGCGTCTGCATGGCGTCTTCCTCGCCCACCAGCATGGCAAGCTCGGAACGGCGCTCTTCAACCGTGGCCGTATCGCCACGGACCATGTTCATCATCTCTTCGTAGCTTTGGGCGGTTTCCGGATCGCCGTAGGACTGTGCCTCAGACGCAATCATCTGCTGGACTTCCGGTCCACCACTAGCCTGCATCGCGCCCATCACAACTTCTTGCTCTGGCGGCGTCATCGCGGCAGCCGCCGCGGGCATCTGCTGGGCCATCGAGGCCATGTCAGAAGGCATTACCATACCGCCGTCAGCGTATCCCGAACCCTCGTCCCTTACCTCCGGAGGATAATAGGACTCGCCTTGTGGCGGCATCATGTCTTGAAAGAACTGCTGGTCCAGACGGATAGGCGGAACGTATTCGGGGCGCTGATCCGTGGGCCGTGGGCCGTATACCGTCTCTCCTACCATAGGGCCCAAAATCTGCGGAGGTAGATAATCGTAACCTTCCGGTCCCGGCCCGTCCGGAGACATAGTAGAAGGCCCCGTCGCGCCTTCCTGCATCATCATACGCTGTGCGTCCGCAATCTGAGCAATTTCTTCCCGAGTGGGGGACCGGCCATACTGATCCATGAACGCAGCAATCGAAGCTTGCAGCGCAGCATTATCACTCAGCGTCGGCATAAGGCCCTGATTCATCAGGATATCCATCTGCGTCGGCTTAAGGCCCCGATCCCTCAGAATATCCCCCTGCTGCATCTTAACGTCCCCGCCATTACGAAACATCTGTCGATCCATTACGCCGCGGTTCATCATCCGAATAGTCCTGATTTAGAGGCACCCGCCGCCGCGCTAAGACCGGCGATGCCAAGACCCAAGAACTGCTGGGCCGGGGACACCGACGGAGAAGCTGCCGCCGAGATGGTCTGTTGAGTAGAAGGAGCGCCCTTATAGATGTCCGACAGGAACGAAACGCGCTGGTAAGGTTCGTACAACTGGGCCAATTCGCTCTGACGCTGCGCTTCAAGCTCGGCCTGCTGCTGGGCTTGCTGACGCGCACCCATTTCGTAGACCGCCTGCTGCTCGCGCAGAAGACGCTCGGAGAGCGTCTCGCCAAGGGCGGACTGTCGCAGGCCGAGCGTTCCAAGCGCCTCGCCGGTCTGAAGTCCCAAAGTTCCAAGCTGCTGACCGGCCTGCAAGCCAAGAGATCCGATCTGCTGACCGGCCTGCTGACGACGAAGCAGTTCATTCTGTGCCGCCTGCTGGGCCTGAAGGAAGTTCTGCGCCTGCGCCTGTGCAAGGGCCGCGGCGCGATTACGGTTGATCTCGGCCTCTGAAATGGCCGCACGGCCCCCGCCATACGCACCAGCGCCCGCGGCTTGCAGGCCCACCTGCGATGCCTGAATGTTGTAGGCCCGGTTGATCTCGTCCTGAACCGCCTGCTGATAGGGGTTCATGTAGCCCTGAATCATCTCGCCGGTAATCGGACCAGCGCCCGCGGCCAACATGCCTTGGCCCGTGGCTACGCCGGGCTGAATGTAATCAATGGCCTGCTGCTGTGCGCCCATGATCGGGGCATAGCCCTCGCCCATCGTAAGGCCCGCTTCTTCCAGATACGGACGATACGCACCGATACCAGCCTCACTAAGACCAAAAGCGGCCTCCTGAAGACCAGATGGAGCCGCTACCTGCTGGGTCGGCAGGGTGATAGGCTGATCTGCCAGATCCTTGGCAGACTGTAGAAGCCCCAGCTTGAGGGCTTCAATTTCCGGGGCTTCACGTTGAATTATTTCTTGTGTTTCAGCCATTACGCCATCGCCCTTCCGCGCCGCTCAAGGCCACGCATGATACCATACATGTTGTTGATACCGCGATTTAGATCACCGTTACCCGCGCCCTTGACGGCATTCGTTGTGAATACAAATTCGCCCGGCATTAGCAGGGCACGAACGCTGTCTTCGTTCGGGGTGCCTTCATAAGGCATGATGCCGCCAGTTCGGCGCGGGTAAACTTCTCCACCTTCTGCCGCACGCATCGGGCCAAACGGATTCTGTAGGCGTTCACGCTGCTGGCGCAGATACTCCTGAAGGCTTGCAACCTGCGGGGATTCTGGGAGCCCGTAAGCGCTGGCGACCGTGGTCGGGCCGGTAGCCGAAGTCGGCGTGATGGCCGAACCGGGAAGCGTGTACTTCGTGCCGCCACCAGCCACGTCGGCGGCCAGAAGTTGTGCGCCGGTCGGGCCGCTCTTCAGGCCAAGAGGGGATTTCTCTTCTTCCGTGGGTTCCGGTGTGTCGAAGAAACCCAAGGCCGCAGCGCCTGCGGTTCCCGCAGCGGCGAGAGGACCGTAGGTTCGGAAAAAGCCGGGGCTCATTTCGGATTGAACTTTTTTAAGAGCCAGATCCGGACTAACCCCTTTTTCAAGTAACTTGGCATATTCAGGGGTTTTTACTACGTCTGTTGACGTTGGCCCGGACGGGAAGAACGTATCACCTAGCGTGGTCAGGGGTTCGTTGACCAGTCTCGTGCCATAATCCTGAACGGCAGCCACAGAGCGGTCAAAGAAATTCGAATCCATCGCCGCACCCGTGTAAATTGGTTCGCCACCGGGCATACCGGAAGAAAACTTACTGACGTTGATTGGGGGCGTGGGGCCAAAAACTTCGGCCATATTAGGTTGGTATGTACCAATCTGCATCCCGGGAACGCTAGGAGCCGTTGCCGGGGCAACTGCCACCTGAACAGGCTGGGGCGTTCCCGCAGCAGCAATGGTCTGATCCACCATACTAGGCGGCGTGGCGGCAATAGTCGGATTGACCACACTGGGCTGCGTGGCGGCACCAAGCTGCTCTGCTGTCGGAGCACTAAACACCGACCCACGCTCAAAGAACGTGTTGGTGTCCAGCGTCTGACCAACGCGAGCACCAACGGTGTCAAGGTAGCTTCCGGCGTCCATAGCGCGGGATACGTTTTCTCCGAAGGAGCTTCCAGCCGGGCCACCAAAGCCCGCGGTTACCGCACCGATACCGCCAGAGATCGCAGCACTGATTGCAGCGTCCTTCAAACTACCACCGTTAATCAGGGTGGCGATGCCCGAACCAAGCGCCGCGCCCCAAACCGGGCCAAGAACCGCCGTACCAATGATGGGCAGAATAATCGGAGCGGCCTTCTTGAGAACCTTGCCGACGCCCTTAACAACCTTCTTGACGCCCTTAAAAATCTTGGAAAGGAAGCCAAACTCCATAAGGCCCGTTTCCGGGTTAATCGAGTTAGCCGAAGCACCCACAACATACTGTTCCGGGTTCTCAATACCCATCTCGCGCAGATGACCAAAGATGGAGTCGCGCAGTTCAGGGTTATTTTCAATAAGCGGGGCAGGAACAACAATCTCACCCGGAGCCAGATGGGCTACAAACTGGTCGCCGCCGCGGCCATACTTGGCCATGCGGGCGGCCTGCTCCTGAAACTCTGCAATACCGCCGGACTCACCGTAGGTCTTTCGGGCCTCCTGACGGGCAAGCTCATCATAATCCTCATCGGAAATGATGAAATCGGCAATACCCCCGTCGGGGATGATTACCTCTTCTAGTTCTTGTTCTGCCGGTAACGCCATCATCCTGCTCCGCCGCCTAAAGCTTCAGGCACTGTTACTTGTATGAATATACTTTTTTCTTCGCTGCCAGTCCACGCATTACCGCAAGACGGACAATTTCCGCTAGGATAGCTGAGAATTTCCTCCGGCGTATCCACTAGGTTATCACAAGAAGCGCATTTCACCGCTTCACGAGACGTAGACGGGCTCCAACGAGAGCCGTCACCCATCACAATTACATCAGAATCGGACATTTAGAGCACCTATGGGGTCAATACTGCAACAGAACCCACCGCGCCGGTGCCGCTGGATCCCGCCACATGCGGGTTAGAAAGCCTAGAAATCTTAACAAAACCATCCACTTCGAACAGAGCGCCCTGCTCCAAGCCTACATCGTTCGTCGGAAGCGCCGTAAACGTGCCCACGGTAGCCCGCATCTCACCCGGCTGCTGCTCTTGGATAATGTACGTCGTTAACAAACGCACCATATCCGAGAAATATGTGCTGTTATACGTGTCCGGCGGGACCGCAAAGCGAGGTGGGACAAGACCGCGGGGCATCAGCGTGCTCCATCCGGTCGAACATCAAGCCGTGGCGAACCTAGACGCCATGCGACACCGAGCCCGTCGCTCTCGACGCGGAGACCAAAGGAGCGGCCTCGGGCTCGGATATTGTTTTGCGTTGCAGATTCCCCCACGGTGGTAGCCGTAGAGCTTGTGTAACCCGTACCGGGGAACCGTTCTGTCTTAATCGTAAAGGTCGCCTGCGGCAGAGCCATGTCGCTCGAATTAGCAAAGCTGATGTCAGGTATCAAACGCCGGGCAAATACGAATTTATCACCTTCCCCTATGTCTACGGGGCTAGACTCAATATATGCGGTAAAGGCCGACCCGTCGTCATCTGTACCTATTTCGTGGTTGTAGAGATAGCCGTTGTTGAAGCCCGCAACAGGGTACTCTTTCAATCCTCGATCCAACCAACAATCACGGCCCAGATTACCGAAGTACCAGATGTTCTGTTCGTAATTGAAGGTGACGTACTTGTCGTTGTCGTCTGAGCTTGCAGACGGATAAAACCACGTGATTTCACCAAAAGAAGTGTTGGCGCAGGCAAACACCTTTTCAGCCTGCGTATCGTTAAAGTCGCGGAACACCGTGTCGCGGACCGTACACGGCAGCGCTTTAACCTGACCATCGTAGAGATAGAACCGATTGCGGCCCATCCAGAATACCGCGTCGTTAAGCGCAACCGCGGCATTCGGACCAATAATGGTGGTGCCCGCACTGATCTGGGTCAGCCCAAAGGTAAACGGTGCGCCAATAAACTGCATCGAATGCACAGATGAGTCCGTGATGATGACAATCTCACGTCGTGTCTCAATGGCCTGAACAATCTCAGTGCCACTGCCCACGATCAAGTCACCCGCTGTATTCTCCGCCGTCGCCGCCCAATCTGTGGCGTTTTCCTGATCGCTAAAGCGGATCAAGAGCTTGTCTTGCACAGAGCTACCCTCGGGGTTACAGCCGAAAGCGACGACATGACGGTCACGGTCAGATACCAGTACCTGACGAGCCACCGTCGGTGCCGAAGACCCCAAGCTGGAAAGGGTTACCGCACGAGCCGAAAAACCGCCGGTGTAATCCCAGTAGTAAACACCTGCGTCTCGGATATTGAAGACGAGATCCTCGCCGAAGTTGTCCTGCTTCCAGATACGGATAGAGCCGCCACCGGCTACCGTGGTAGCTGCCGAGCCCCACGTGCCACGGCTCCATGTTCCTGCACCCCAACCTGTACCGGGGACCACGGTGTCCAAGCCCACGTTAATCTGGTAAGCCGCAACTACCGCACCGCCGCCATTTCCGGTGTCCGAACCGTCCGCGGTCACAGAAACCGTAATCGTATAGGTGTTGTCGTTTGGAACCGTCTGGATCTCGTATTCCTGATTAAGGATCTCCGCCGTCACATTGCCGCCAAGGCTCACGGCGTCACTAAATGTAACGTAATCGCCAGCGATGGCCCCGTGTGCCGCATCCGTAACGGTTATGGTCGAGGAACTGGCGGTGGCGGAGAAGGTAGCGGCATTCGTTGTTGTGGAACGAAGGGGCGTGATGTCGTTATACCCAAAGCCCTCTTCGACATAAAACTTCTTGTTGGTGCCGACGCCCATGAGCTCATTGCCATCTCCGGCACGCCAAGCGTGTAGAGAGCGGGGCGTTCCAACAATGGTATTGCTGCTGTATTTCTGCCAGCCGCCAATCTTTTCTGGGAACCCGAACCGGAATCGCACCTTGTCACAGTCGTTCCACCCGCCCTCGTTAGAATAGGCAGTGGTTTCTGTGTTCACACCCGGCTGAAACTGGAGCTTCGTCAGGGTCATCGACGTTCCTAGATGGCGTCGGGCCAGTTGTAGATCGGTGCATTACCCGTAGGGTTGCCGTCTGCGTCAGTCGGGACGACGAACAAAGCCTTGAAAGCATCAAGATCAGCACATGCTGCGATCTGGCCCTCGATGGTTCCCGCCGCCAAGCGAACTTCATCGCGGTACGTCTGGATTTCAGTCGGAACCGCAATACCCGTGTCCACCTTACGAACGTATGCCCAGTCCGTCTGCGACAAGAGGCTACCCTGCGTCGCCTTGGTCTGCGCGATGTACTGCGACTTCAGCCCCGGCGTTACGATCTGCACACCGTCAGCGTCAAGCAGCGGGTCGCCGTTCTCGTCAACCTCGTTGCGGTCCTCCAGTTCACGCGGCGTAGAAGTGTACGCACCTGTGATGTCCGGGCCCGTAACCCAGTAGAACCGCTCGTCAGGCTTGGCTTCGACCGTGACTTCCACGAGGCCAATGCTGGCCTTATAGCTGGCTTCATAGGTTCCCCACGAAGCAGGGTGCTTGACGCCGTTATCGTCGATAAATGAGCGTCCCTCGCGGATCACTCGACCGTTCAAAGTCCACATGTCTTTCTCCTATCGAGCCGGGACGGGGGCGACATCAGCGCCGCCAAAGGGGTGTTCTGCAAAGGCCATGAAGATGTAAGTGCTTCCTGATCCATTTACTCCGCCATCACTAGCGCGAAGTTTAAAACCGTTGGACAAGAAATCATGTATCGTAGAAGTAATGTCACCGGTGGTATTGTCTGGATAAAGCCTAAGATTTGTCACGTTGTATGAATTGCGACTACTGTCAACTATTACCCAGTTATCGGCAGTGTTGGTACGCTTCACCAGTACAAAAGCAGGTCTGAGACCGCACCAGACAAACGGACCCGCTGTTGAGCCGTTGCCGGTGTAGGTGCCGAATCGGCTATACCCAGCGATTTCGGCCCAGCAAAAAGCAACATACGTTCTGCCACTGCCGTTGACGTTGGGATCAGTTCCAACAGTAAATGTGGTGGACGATCCTCCGATAATCTGGGTGCTGCCTGTACTAGTGGCGGCTTCAGTGTCGTTAAGTTTTAGTTTTTCGGTAAATGCGGTGACGCCTGTTTCCCAGTTAGAAACAAGTTTATGGTCTCCATTTGAGACGGGAAACACTATTACTATAGATGGCGTTACCCCAAGACCATGCCCGATTGTTTGACTGGCGCTTCCATTACCAGTATACCCAACAACAGAAAAGCCTGAAGTTGTGTTTGCCGACACCGTTGAAGTTATGTCACCATCAGTATTACTTCCGGTGCTGTTACTTGCTAACCACTGCCACGCAACTGCGGTAATTCCAGATTGGTTGACGTTGTTCCAAGGTCCTAACGTAAAACCGTCAGCGTCAAAACTAGTTACCCCCTCCGTCGTCTGAACAGCACTGTTCGTATTGTTAACATAATGCTGATAACCATTATATGAACCGTTAACAATGTCTGCTGCAATGTGATTGTCAGTTTTATTGCGTTGCTTAATCCAGACAAAATCAGGCTGGAAAGTACTGTTTCCGGTCTGGTTTACTTCGAGCGTAGAACCTGTTCCTGTGAACAGCGTCTGCTGAAAATACGCCGAGCCGTCAGCGATTGCAGGTGTGGCATAGGTGTCCTGCACAGCACCAACATAGGTAAAGCCAGTCGGCACAGTGCCGGTCGCTTCGCTTTCTTCAAGTAGCGTGATCTTTGTGCTGCTCCGTGAGCATAGTGCAAAGTTGTA
>Ga0208644_1001268_pt1 | contig 21413 bp, 21 predicted proteins | sample VirMetDEL_Nov_18_FD_184517 | JGI IMG/M metagenome (GOLD analysis project Ga0208644, IMG submission 184517) | Aqueous microbial communities from the Delaware River and Bay under freshwater to marine salinity gradient to study organic matter... | ecosystem: Environmental > Aquatic > Marine >...
TGGATTCAAGACAAAGAACAGCAAGACACTCACTCTCGATCATGTGCATCCTCGATGCATGGGAGGAGACAACGGATGGACTAACTTGGTCACAGCCTGCAAGGAATGCAACAACAAGAAGGGCAATAGGCTGCTCAAAGAGTGTGGAATGAAACTTCGCGAGAAGCCATACAAGCCTAAATATTACAGGCTACACTTAACTGGAATTGATGATCAAGGTAGAAAAATATGGAGTCAGTGGATAGATCTATAGGAAAACAAAATGACTAATGAACCGAAAGCAGGAATCAAGTCAACCGAGTTCTATGCTACGCTTGGAATCGCAGGATTACCAATCGCGGAGCAACTTGGTTGGTTTGATAACATGCCTACTACAGAGGGAGGAGAAACTGCGATCTGGTTATCGGCAGGATTTGTAGCAGCAGTTTATGTCTTCACCCGTTCGTGGGTAAAGGTCGCAGCATACAGATACGGTATCAAGGAAAATTGATCAGACTGCTTTTCGTTTGCTTCTGGTCATAAACCTAGAACGCAATGCTCGGTTGACAATTTGATTATATCGGATGATGTAATCCGCAATATCTTTGTCATCCAAATTATTGATATCTGGAAGAGCAGAGGGAATTCCCTCTTGCTCTTCTATTTTTTGGGACTCTTCTATTTCGTTAGTTCCTGACACGACACCTTTTACAGCATCGTTGAGAGATCTAAATGTGTCCTTGTTTGTTCGCATATATCACCTCTAAATCTATGTATAAGAGTGATGAAATTACTACATATAGGGGAACTTGAATTCTCGCATTTACCATGCTTTACTCACAAAAAGGAGAATGCTGAATGAGCGACACCACAAAACAGCGTATGTCTGTGTATGCAATAGTAATAGGTTGGATAGTGACACTAATTGCATTCATTTACAATGTCGCCACCGTAAATGCTAACTACTCATTTCGTCTAGATAGTATTGAAAGAGAATTGGTCTCACTTGATGCACGACTAGATACAAGTGAGGCATTTAGAGTAGAACTTTCTACAGATCTAGCCGAAATCAAGACAGATCTTCTGTGGATAAGAAAAACACTTGAAGGTCTCGGAAATAACACACAGAAGTAAAGGACATTTCTTATGCATTGGACACCCCCAAGTCAACATCAGATCAACAACGTCAACAATCCATTTCGACATCTAACTGAACAGCAACTTCGCAATCAAACTCAACTCAATGAGCGAGCAGAAGGTTTACCACAAGATGAACTACTAAAACTCTTTGGCAACCTAAGACGAGGTACTGTTCTGAGAATACACTACAAGTCAGCAATGACTTCTACGAAAGGTGATGGCATTGAAGTTGTTGCAAGCAATCCAAGATCTTTACGAGGTGGGTCCATTGAAAAGATTACATTCAACCAAGCAAATAATCCATCGGGTGTGAAGTTCTTTCTTTACAAGCGTGGTAGCAACGTCTCGTTTGCTGTGGGTGACATGGGGGCAGTCCTCACCAGCGTTGATGTTCTGAAGGAGTCTTTGGCTGAGGGTCGATATAAAGGACCACAACTCTACAAAGAAATCACTAGATCTGGTCTCAAACTTGGTGTTGTGTTGAATACAGCATACTTTCTCTACGACAACAAAGAGCAGGATGATCCAGATTTTGATCCCGCAGAAGGCGATGAAGCAGGACCAAGAATATGGGAGGTTAGCAATGTCAGCGGTTCATTGGTTCCCTCTCCCGGACCACTTGCCAAGGACTACAAGAAGCGATACAACAAACAAATTGTTGCCATGATTGACGATGCATTCAGAAAGAACAACATCAAGTTGTCAACGATGAAGTTCTACACAGAGTCCACTGAACTCACTGAAGCATGGGATGCAGAAGGCGTGAAGAGAAACGCTGACATTGGTTCAGACAGAGGATATGGTATCACACTTAAGCCACACAAGAATCCCAACAAGCATAAGCACATGCTTATGACCAGAAGCACCGGTGGTAAGATAAAGGTCGCATTTGACTTTGGCAAAAACCCCGAAAACGTCTTTGTGGGAACACCAGAGGAAGTCGCTGATCACATCAACAAGGTTCTTGGTTTGACAGAGGGATTTGAAATTTCGGAGAGTGCAAAAGCGATTCATAAGAAATTGATGCAGAAGGGTAGAGTCTCTCCCATTGACACTGACAGATATCCCAAGAGAAAGGGTCTTGAGGGTCCATTTCGAAGCAGAAAAACTGGCAAGGTATTCTACTATGATCCAAAAGAAGGCAAATACTATGATCCAAATTCCGATATGTATTTGGATGTCGATGATGTGATGGAAGAAACTCTCAATGAGAAACTAAAGGCATCCGATGGTCTAGGTGCATGGATCAAGGACTTTATGAAGTCGGATGCTCCACAGTTCAAGGGTAAATCAGACGAGGAGAAAAGAGACATGGCAATTGCTGCATTTACAGATGCTGGTGGTAAACTCGACGAGGCAAAGGGAATTCTAAGCGTAAAGCCAAACAGTTCCGAGTGGAGAACAGCAAAACTCAACACAGACAAAAATATAGAAGGTGCCAAGGGTGTCACAAAACTCAAGAAGGGTGACACTGTAGACATTCACCCATTTGATGGTGATCGTTATGTTGGTGCTGTAGACAAGAGCAATCAAGGCACATATTTCTTCCTTGCGAAGTATAGTGTCAACGAGTCGGTTCAAGAGGATGAATTCGAATTAAGTGAGGGAAACATGGACAAACTAGTAAAACAACTTCGTTCTGCATATGATAAAATCGACACGATTGATCCTAGCCAACCAACATATGACAAATTAATCAAGTTATTGGATTCTCTCAACAAAGAACAACTCAAGGTTCTTGTCAATGCCAAGATCAAGTTCATATCCAAGTTGGCATTCACCCGTTTGAATAAAGCGATGTCAGGAAATAGAAACGCTCCTCTTCCCAAGCACACCAGACTAGGAGAACAAATGTCAGACAAAGACATGGTTGATGCCGTGAACAAGATGAGCAAAGATGAACTCAAGAAGTTGATGCGAGACAAGAAGAATCCAATGGCGAAACTAGCATTCAGAAGATTCAATAGAATGCAGAATCCAAGGAAGTATCCATCGGATCAGTTGGACGAAAATGTTTTGGTCAAGAGAGGAACGAAGTTCCAAGCAGGAGTTCCAAAGTGGTTTGGAGTAGTAATGAGAGGTCTTCCCAAGTATCCTGAACAACCAGTTGCAGGATGGAAGACTGAGTTGGAAACTGGTTCCGGTATGCCGGGATACAAGAGTTACCTACTACACAACGATGGTCTAGGAACATGGACTGTATTTGCAGATGCAGACAACGTAGGAAACAGACCTAGAATGTCTTCAAAGGGACCATTGGGATCATTTAAGTCACCGGAAGAAGCAATGAAATTTGTAGAAAAGGCTGTCCTAAAAGAAGGAAAGAACGACAGTGAAGTAACATTTGAGTTGCCCAACGGAGGCAAGGCAATAGATTTTGGTCGATGGGCTACATATGTCCACAAGAGCGCAGAAGAATATGACAAGTTGAGTGGTTCTACTGTTCGTTTGGTTGGTATTACAAAAGACAAGAGAAAGCGAGCAGAAATTGAAGCCAAACTAGAGGAAATGGGTGGTTTCATCAAAAGCACCAACAGTTTGACTGATGAGTATACATGGGATGAAACAAGAGGAGCATATGTTCGCACCGATGGAGAAGAGGGTCCAATGGAAGTTCCCGTTCTCATTGACAAGGGCAATCCTGTTGCAGATGAAGTTCCCTTTGTCAACAAGTATGCCAACACCGGCGAAAAGAACGCTAGAAAAGCATTGGGCGAATCATCCATGACTGACGACCAAGTTGCGGAAAGAGAACTAGCGTTGTTTATCACGAACGATGCTCAGACATACAAACAAAGAATCGTACCCATTGTCAAGAACCTAGCAAGAAAAATGAGTAGTGCCGGGGGCGACTATGATCAAAACCTTGCTATTAAGGCATTCATTTATGCAGTGGATCATGGTATGAAGAGATACAAAGATGAATTTGGTTCTGTGATCAAACTAGATAAAGCGGCGAAGATGAATCTTGCTGAGTATCTACTCGATTTTTACATGGAAGATATTCTTGATCTGATGATGCGATAATTGATTGGAATTTCGCAAATGAAAAGTTTTAGTTCATTTCTGACTGAAGGTTCTGTTCCCGGTGTAAAACGGGGACCATATCAAGATACTAAAACAACTAAAAGCAAGATGTCTGATGATGACATCAAAAAGGCTAGTGATGACGTTCTTAAGTCTTGGGTACAAAGAGGTGGTCCTAACGCTGCCGCTGCTGGTGCCGAGTTGAAAAAACGAGGCAAAGATGTACCCGAAACCGGTAGCAAAGATCCCGATGATCATCCTAAAAATCAAGGCGATGGAGAAGGCACTGCTGGTGGTGATAAACCAGAGGATGATAAGAAGGATGATGCTGGTGCCACTGGCGACGACGATAAGAAGGATGATGCTGGTGCCACTGGCGACGACGATAAGAAGAATGTTGGTACAATCGAATTAGATCCAAAAGAAGCATCTGCAAATGCCAAGGCTTGGGATGATCAAGAACAAAAATTGAGAGATATGTTGGGGGATGATACTGAAGTAAAAGCATCAACTGAACCCAAAAAGAACAAGTTTGAAAGAAAAGCAGAAAGACTTGAAAAGCAGCGCAAAGGCTGGGAAGAAAGAAGCAAGAAAATATTTGCTATCATTGATCCAGATAGTCCTCTTGGTTCGTTGCTATCAAAAATGATGAATGCAGATCCTGCACCGTTTCCCGGTATGGATGGCAAAGTTGATAATGTCTTAAAGTTGCTAGATGATAATATAAGGAAATTTAAAGAATACGCTGCTAAAGAAAAAGCGAAAAAAACCGAAAAGGCAAAAGAGGCAGGAGAAAAATTAAAGAAGAAAGAAGACGATAAGAAGAAAGAAGACGATAAGAAGAAAGAAGACGATAAGAAAGATGATGAAACCAAGGGCTCCACAGGAACTACAGGAACTACAGGCTCTACAGGAACCACAGGAACCACAGGAACTACAGGCTCTACAGGAACCACAGGAACTACAGGCTCTACAGGAACCACAGGAACTACAGGCTCCACCAATAACAATGAAGAATATAAGAATGTAAGTAATTCAATTCGAGCAATCATGCTAGAAAAAAATACTCAGTCTGAATACAAAAATATGCATAGTTGCATAAGAGATATTTGGAGAAAATAATACTTGACAACCACAAAAGAAAGACTAGACTATGAATGTGACCAGAAAGACGTTTAATCATGTAACAATCGAACATAAGTTCGAACCCCTAAAATGCATCACAACCGAAGGTAGTAGATACTATGTGTCTCCCGATGGCGTGAAATACTACTCTGTTACAACTGTTACTGGATTCAAAAAGAAAGCATTCTTTGCTGAGTGGCGAAGAAAGAATCCAACCGAATCAAAGAGAGTAACCTCTAGAGGAAACAAGTTCCATACCATCATAGAGGATTATCTCAACAACGAAGAACCACAGGGATCAGGAACAGAAGAACTGCTATTCAAGCAGGCTCTTCCTATGTTGAATAAGATCGACAACGTATATGCACAAGAAGTTCCTCTATACAGTAAACTCTTAGAGTTGGCTGGAAGAGTGGATTGTGTTGCAGAGTATGATGGTAAACTCTCTATCATCGACTTCAAGGGATCAACAAGAGAGAAGCGGTTGTCTGATATCGACAACTACTTTCAACAAGCAACTGCATATGCCATCATGTGGAAAGAGATGACAGGTCAAACCATTGACCAGATTGTCATTTTGATTAGCAGTGAAGATGGAACAACACAGGAGATCGTGGATAATCCTGTCAACCATGTTGCGGCTCTTCGTAAAACTATACTTGACTTCAAGCACCAATCAGTCGGCGTCTAGCAACACCGGGAGCAAGTCTGCTTGTTGCTACTGAATTCTTTCGCATGATGTTGGTGTTTATTTTTGGCTGATGCTTTCCACTTTGATGGAAAGACACAAGCATAGCAACTTTCTCTCTAGCATCAGTTGCAACGGTATCTCCTGTTGATCCAGCAAACCATTCACTAGCCTCGATCATAAAAATCATCTTTCCATTGATTCCACCACCAGTTACAACTTTTCTTGCAAGGCTGGTGAGATCAAAGTTGATTTTATCTCCGGGTTTTACTGAAGTTCCTATGGTTACAGATGAAATAGGGTCTGCTGCTCTGTCTGTTGCATTTCTTCCAGAAGCACTTGTCCATGCTTTTCCATCTGAGTATTGAGAGCAAGAGACGGTGCTTGAATCTATTTCCTGTAGAACTTCATAGACATCTAGTTTTAGTGGTTTTGCATATGGAGTTGCACCAACGAAGGGCAATCTTCCATATACTTCCTGAACAGTAAGAACCAAGTTGGCAGATAGGACTACATCGGTGCTTTCTATCTCTCCACCACCAACATTGAGATCATGCGAGAAATAACCAATTGGAACCAAGTCTCTGTTTGCAAAGTTTCCTTTGACACTTGTGATATCACCAGAACCATTGAGTTCAAGTGTTGTTGAATCGGGACATGGATCACATGGAACACAAAAAGAACTGCCATCGTCTGGACAACAAAGTATTTCGCCATCGCATCCTTCTCCACCACATTCACCCAAACAATCTGGAATTAGACATTCCTCATCCAAACAAACTGATGGGCAAGGTCCACAATCTGTAGGCTCACCATTTCCACAACCACAACCTAGATCAAACGAACATTCTTTGTTTGGATCTTGCCCAAAACAGTAGTAACCAAAGCACTCTGGACAATCAATCTCAGAACCAAATCCGGGACAAAATTCTTCTCCCCCGCAAGTTTCACAGACATCACAATTTTCTTCTGGGCATACAGTGGAACAAGATTGATCACCACAAAAACAAGGAACTTCGTCTGCACAATCTAAGCACCTAGTACACGGTTCTGTGTCATTACAGTCACAATTAGGACATACACAACCTGCACCATAGCCACCGGGGTCAGAACAAAATCTAATACAATCAGAACAGATATCATCACATAGTGTAGGATCACCACTACTACCATCAAGAGGAAGAGCAGGAGTTCCAGAATCAACACTACTATCTCCCAAATAACTTGTATCTCTTGTGATCTTTCCACTACTGGAAATGGTTTCAGTCGAGTCTGTTGTTCTACTAGTGGTATCTTGAGATGCTGATGTATCAAATACAGTTATTGTTGTTTTGCCATCATTGTCTGTAGTAATAGTGGTTTTAGATGTGGTTAGAGTTGTTATTGCTGATGATTCTGTACTATCTTTATCGAGATAATAAACTTTTCCTGTGTCATAAGGAATGCTAGTAACATCAACGATGCTATTTTCGTTTACAACAGGAACTTCTGAACCTACATTGACAGAAACTTCATACCCACCTTTGGGCATAAATTGAGTTCTTATGAATCTTCCTTTTGGTTTAATTTTAGTGACCACATGAGTTTTTATGTCGCTATAAGGGACAAAAGCATAACCAGTATTGACAGACAAACCATCTGGATTGATGTTTTGATCATCAAGTGCAGATCTTTTTTTGCTGGTATATTTCGACACTTCTCTTGGGTCAGAGACTTTGGTTAAGTTGCTTTGAATTGCAGGTTCACCAGAAACTTTACCTTTCTGAAAATCAATTCCACCTGAAGACTGTTTGCTTGATATGGAGTTGATAGAAATGCTTGATTCACCAAGAGACATTCTTGGAGTAAGAGGCATGACTTTCTTCAAGGAGGAGTATGAAAGAGAGTTCATTGGATCATTTGCTTTATAGTTTGATCTATATCTTGCAAATCCCAAGTTGGATGATATGTTGTATGTTGCTGAGTGTGTGTCCTTTGTTGCATCATTGAACGCAGAACGGTTCTCAGAGAACAATTGTGTGTGACTTGGAACTAGAAGATTGATACCACCAAAACCAAGCATACCAGAAAAACTGATTCCACCATTTTCCTGAGCAAATAGATCGCTTGCTTGATAGAAATTTCTCTCGTTTGGAGAATGTGTTACACCATATGTTTCTGTTGAGTGTGCGGATAGTGGTTCACAGCAAGTAGGATCATCATACTCGCATTCATTTTCATTGCAGTTTCCATTCAAGCATGGATTCAAAGGTATGTACATATTTTGTGATAGTCTTACTAATTGACCAGCACTTAAATGCCTACCTGCTGTCAGCCTATGTCTGTTTGACATATTAAGTTCCTAGAATAGAAACATGACAATAATCGTTTCCACCATCATAATCAACTGATGTGGCAAGAATTGAGTTGATGTTCTTGATTTCAAGAAAAACCTCTTCACCGGGAGAGAGCAAATATCCCAAAGAGCAACCGGCTGTAAAGTGTGCGCCAGATGCACCAATACAAAGCAATCCACCTCCGGGACCAGCCTCACCGGGAGTCAGTCCCTCTAATCCACTGAAGTAGTTCTTAATCTTAACACCAGATTCAAGAGTGTATCCTGCGAAACTGAGAACACTACTTTCGTTTATGGTCTTGGTATATGCCGTCATTCCTGTTGGAAGAGGCATAGAACGAATATCGGCAGAAACACCAGCAGAAACAGAAACATCACCAGTGACACCTATAGTTACTCCTGCTGCAACGGATCTGATATCACATGAAGCACCAACAACTCTATCAATAGTGCCTCCTATGATTGTAATGTCGCTGATTTCTAGGGTTGCTCCAGAGAGACTAACAGGAACTGGTTGTGTTCCTGCTGTATTCCCGCGAACCGCAAGGAATCCACTTGAAACATCACTGTTTCCCACCTTCCAAATTTGAACTGGTGCAGGTGAGTCTGTTGACAATAGTGCATATTCACCAGCACCGCCAGTGCTTAGTTTTACAATTTGAAAATGAGCGTTTCCGTTTGCATCCCCATATCCAAAATTTGAATCTGAGACATAATCGGTGGCAATTACTGCACCACCCTCGCCCAAGTTTAACGTAATATGATCTTCTGCTGTTGCTGCATTAGCCATTGATTTCTCCATTCATTGTAGTATACTACATACCTATGTATTTCATTTATGCATTTGGTCATGGAGAAAATCATGTTTGATAGGTTAGAAAAAGAATTCAACAGCATGGTAGAGAATAAGGCTAGAATCAACGAATATGGCTATATTGAAGCCGTAATCGAGAGTTGCAGGGAATTGGACATAGAACCAGAACTTGCCGCGAAGTATCTTAGCCAACCAATAAAAGAAAAGATAAGAACAGAGGGAGAGGAAATAAATCTTTTACCCAGATCACCAAAATTGTGGTAAGAGGGTTGACATCCATGTTTTTGGGTGTATACTTCTTCCATACAACTGATCGTAAAACAGTTGAAAACACTACAACAGGAGTAAAACAGAATGTCATTCGACGCACTAAAAAAGAAGAGTAAGAACACAGACGCATTGATCGAGAAGTTGTCCTCGATGGACGAAACCAAGAATTCATACAAGGATGATCGCTTCTGGCGACCAGCCGTGGATGATGCAGGAACTGGACAGGCAATCATTCGATTTCTTCCAGAAGCACCGGGAGAGGAAGTTCCCTTCGTCCTGTATTATTCACACGGTTTTCAGGGACCGGGTGGATGGTACATTGAAAATTCGCGTACCACACTCGGCGAGAAAGATCCTGTCTCGGAGATGAACACTCGTCTCTGGAACAGTGGCGATCAGGTCAAGAAGGATATGGTTTCACAGAAGTTCAAGCGAAAGAAGAACTATGTGTCCAATGTTCTTGTGATCGACGATCCGGCAGCACCGGAAAACAATGGTAAGGTTTTCTTGTTCCGCTATGGAACCAAGATCTATCAGAAGATTCAGGATGCAATGAAGCCTGAGTTTGCTGATGAGGATGCAATCGTTCCCTTCGATTTCTGGAAGGGTGCCAACTTTAGAATCCGTATTCGAAAGGTTGCAGGCTATCTCAACTATGACAAGTCCGAGTTTGATTCCCCTTCGGAGTTGTTTGACGGAGACGATGATCGTCTCAAGAAGGTTTGGGAAAGTGAGTATGGATTGAACGAGTTCGTTGACCCCAGCAACTACAAGTCATATGACGAACTCAAGCAGCGTCTTGATATCGTGCTTGGCAGCACAGCAGTTTCCACCACTGCCGAGACCACTAGGCTAGAGTCAAAGCCTTCGGAGGAGTCAGTCTCCGTGTCGGAGGAGACCATTTCGGCTCCGTCTGAAGAGGAGGATGCCATGTCCTACTTTGAACGACTCGCGAGTGAGGATTGACAGACGATCTCTTTTAGAGAGAGAAACCCCCGGAGAAATCCGGGGGTTTTTTATGCCATTGAAATATTTGGTGTTGAATACAATGAGTTTCTTGCGTCACTAGCAATTTCACTATCACCGCTAAATATTCTTTGATTGTTGTTGGTGACAATATTATTAGTTTGTACCGCTGTTGGTGGTTTTTCTTCTTGTGTTTTTTCTTCTCTCTGTCTATTCAATTCTATCAATTGCCTTAGTGCATTTTCACCAATGTCACTAAGACCTCTTTCCTTCTTGAACTCTCTTATCTCATCTGCTGTGATTAGTCCCGTGCGAACCATTTCCTGTGCTTCATTGACTAATCCACCGTCTTTTGCTGACATCCACAAATCATTTACCGATCTCAGCAACAAGACATTTGCTTCTCTCTGTTTGTCTATTGCGTCTAATTGTTCTTGTGGTAATGATTGTAGCCTTGCTTCTTCCTCCAATCTGAATTGTTCTTCTTGTTGTTTAGTTGACTTTTCTCTTTCTTCCCTCTCCTTCGACATCTTTTCTTCATCTATAGCCTTTTGACCACTTACTTCATAAATTTGTCTCTCCACTCTGAGCCTTTGTTCCTTTTCTTTTTCTGGATTTATAAGTGATACCACATTGTCTATAAACCAAAGTCTTGCATTAAGTAGTGCAAGGACTACTGTTCTGGTGAGTTCTCTTACTCTATCCGGGATTGTTTTTGTAAACACAGTGACTAGTGCATCATATGCTTTTTCAAATGCAGGAATAAGTTTGTTGTTTACAAAATCTCCAATAGGTTCAAACAACTCAGGAACTGTATATGCAAAGAAACCGTATATGGATGCAAAGAAATTCGTTAGACTTTCTATAACACCATCGAAGAATCCCATTACATCTTCAAAAGATAAAAGCCCAAAAGAGAGACCAGAAATTATCTGAGCAAAGAAACCTCTTATAGCACTAAAAAGTTTATCAAAGAAATTTCCATCAGAGCGTAGAAATCCTCTAATCGCACCAACTATACCTTCAATTACTGTAATGATAATTCCAATTGGTCCTGCAAATTTTAATACAGTTTTTAGGAATGGGAAGAGATTTAAAAATATTTGACCCACTGTTTTGAAAAAATTTCCTATGGAAGTAAGAAATGGTTTACTTACTTTCCAGATGTTTGCAAAAAAACCACCAACTCTAATAAAAAAGTTTCCAACTCTACCAAAAAGACCACCAACATCTGTAAACAATTCTCTGATCGACGCAACGAAACGACCCAAAAATGAAACCTTAGATGATTCCAAAAGATCACCAATACCAGAGAAGAAACTTTTCAGTGCTTTCCCTATTCTAAGACCAATATCATACAATGTTCCAAAAATTCGCCTAAGTCTATCAAGGTTGAGAAAGGATTTAGCCCCAAACAATCCTCTGATGCCAGTGAAAAGTGCCTTAAACGGTCTTAAAAGATACGCCACTCCTACTATAAATGCTAACTTTAGCACACCCATAAAATCTTTTGGTATTAACTCTCTCATCGCAGATCTAACAGATGTTATAGATGAAACAACGCTTGACTGTAAATTTTTAAACAATGCACCTTGTCTATTTTGTTCTTCTAATTTGTCTTCTTTTGAACCCGAAAAGATATCTTTTATCGTAGAGAATAGGGTTTTAATGTTTTCATTAAAACTAACTTCACGTTTATCGTCTCTTTCATTCTTTTTTATGTCATAACTATATTGTTTTGAAATACCTTCTTCAATAACCCTGAGACTTGAGAGTTGCAGTGTAATTGTAGATTTAAAGTTCTCTAAGTAGTCTCCAAGTAGTTTGACTTCTATACTTTTTGCTAAAGAACCAAAGTTTGTGTTTAATGCAGAGATTTCTTCTTTTGATGCTTTTTTGAATTCCGAAATCATCCTTTCGTTGGAATCTCTTTTGCCTAATATAGACAAAAGAGGATTATTATTAACATCCTCCAAGGGATTCCCTTGTTTATTTTCTCTGCTCTCTGGTGGTTTTCCTGCCATCCCTAAAGTCTCCTATTTGACTTTGCCTCTTTTTCTCTTTCTTCCTGTAAGAACTGGGTCAATAGACCAAGATAGATTTGTCTCTCCCAAGGAATCATATTGTCCAACTCAGACAAACTATATTTATAGTGCTGCATCATCATAAAATTTACCCTGTAATGATTTTCTAAGGAATCATGGGAGAGGCACATTAGAAAAAATTACCGATTCCATCAATAATCATTTCTTCTTTGTTTCCACAAGAAGGACAGGTAAATTCCAACTTGCTCTTAACCTTTGGTATTGAATCGAAAAACTTCTTCATTTTTTCTATGTCTTTCATACTCAATGACTGCAAGAATTCCTTCACTTCTTCTTCAGTGTAGTCTTGGATGTTGTAAACAGTCTTATCATCATAGATTGACTCTATACACTTTCCTAGAATTGAAATGATATCTCCATCGTTACTAATTGATGTGAAGGAATCTATATCTGAAAAAGCAGGGTGCTTCATTTTAAGTCCAATAGAGTTATCAATTTTAATGATGTAACTTTCTTCTTTCTTTGACTCTTTTAGGTTTTCTATAAATATATCCTTATCCAGATCTAATGTAACTGGACATTTTGTTTCACATTTTGAACAACTCAAGCCCAATTGAATGTCTTGACCAACAGATTTGGATCTTAGATTGAGAAAGATATACTCAATATCGTAGGTTGTCAATTTGTTGAAATCTATTTCTGTTTTTACACAAGCAGTGATTAACTCTTGAATCAATTGAATTTTATTTGAATCGGAACTGTCTTCTTCGCCTAACATCAATAGCAATTTTTCTTCTTTGACTAAGAATGGTCTATACGAGATAGTTTCTCCAGAAGAGGGCAGTTTCATTTTAAAGGTTGGACTTTCTAACTTAGGTAACGACATAATATCCTTTCATTTATGTAATATTAGGTTCTGATACTCCAATTTCCCACTTGCGGAAAGATAAGACTATTTCAGTCTTTACTAATTCTTCAGAACCGGCTGACAGTTGAATTTCATTTATTCTTTTGGGGAAAACTTGAATAAGCCGAACTTGATATAAGGGAAGAGGATTTATAGGAATATTTACTTGATCTGGTAATTTAATATCAAGCGCACCCGGTGGAATCAATGAAGTGCTTTCTGCGGGGTCTTTTTTCCGAAGAAAGTTTACCACATTTTCAGTCAACCCAGCAGCGGCGGCAAGAGGAGTTGGTCTAATTGGACCTTCTCTGTTCAGGTTCGGAATATCAAGTGATATTTCTTTTGTTTGTTTTGTGATCGGAAATGAACTAATATCAAGACTAGTTACATAATCATTATAATAACCATGAGTATAGTTTGTAGAATCTATTATTTTTTCTTGCCATTCGGTGAACAGTTTTCTTATGTTGTATTCATATGTCTCTAGAAAAGAAAGTGTAACATCACCCTCATAAATTCTACCATAAGGCATTTCTCTTTCTATACCCTGTAAAACATGACCCTTACTTCCTATAGTGGAAGCAGGAAAAGAAACTGTTTCCAGTCTCTGATTTAAAAGTTCTGTGTTTTCCTTATTGAAAACAAATCTAGGACTATCACCATAAGCACCAAATTGTATTTCATAACGATTTCGCTGGGCAACACCATGCTTTTTGATTCCAGCAATAAAGTTTTGTACGTTAAATCCAAACATCTTTTTTATGTTCCTTTAGGTTTTTCTTGAATCCTTTATCGCTTGAATTTTACTTTCACTCCATATAGAAGATACATTTTTTCCAACAAAAAACACTTCATGTTTTTTTGAAATATCTCCCAAGTAAAATCTTTCCCACAAACTCGGTTTCATCTCCAAAATAATGCGACCCATTCTTTGGTGATCGTATCTTTTAATACAAGGAAATGCTAATCCTAAACTTCTTCTATATCTAGACAACATTTTATATGATATTGATGCTCTGGTGTCTGGATCTTCTTCGCTTCCTAGCAACCTTCCCATGATTCCATTAATAAGTTTTTGTCTCATCTCTGGGGGAAGGTAAAATGGGTTTAATCCCAATAAACTATTTTCCTCTTGCTCCAAGGAAATTACCATTGGGTAAATATGGTAATATGGTAATTTTGGTGTTCCTTTGTTGATGGGATTCCTATAAGAAAATAAATAGCACCTACCTCTTCCTCCAATTGATCTTCTTATTGAGTTTGGATTCATTACATTGACATCTTCTTCTCCTAGATCTGGTGCTACTCTTTGTAAGAAATCAGATAAAGGCGGTGCTATTTTTTTGAGTTCTTCGTAGAGCATCAGAATATCTCTTTTTCTGTTATGATTCTAAAAACCCATCCTCTATTTTCACATGCTTTTTTTGCAGCCTCCCACTTAGCATTATTTATGGTGTATGTCATAACTTCGCTCAAATATCTTCTCGTTTTCTTTCCGCTCGTAGGTTTCTTTGGCTCAATTGTTTGCTTACTTGGTTTGACTTCAATAACTAGTGTTTCTATTTCACCTTGTTTGTTTTTAAGTTCAACAATGAAATCTGGATAGTATCTGTGGGGTTTGCCATCTACCGGAGAAATATAAGGTATGCATATCTCCTCTGATCCCCAAGAAATCACGTTTGGGTTCTCATCAAATACCCTCATGCACTTTCTCTCCCATAGACTTCGGTACACAATTTTCGTGGGATCTCCATGATATTTGTCGGGTCTATTTGGTTTATATTTTCCTTTGTATGGCATATATAACTATGTATTAGACTAGGAGAAACTAATGACTTACTTAGGAGACATAACCGAATCTGCTGCTGCATCTGTAGATAGTGCTTTTCGTAGAAGCGGCGATTTGAATCGGCTCACAGAACAAGGGAAAAATCAACTATATGTGTTTCCTAGTGATTTAGGTCAACCAGAGACAGGAAATGGAATTATACACTGGGTTGAATTTATACCTCATTTTTTGGAAGCAAAAGGAATTCAAGGGGTGGTAAAAAATATTAGAGCCGCTGTTGGTTCTGGACTGGATGCTTTACTTCCCGATTCAACTGACAGCGAAGATAATGCTGAGAGAAAACAAGCACAAGAAGATGCAAGCAATGCACTTGGAAAACTTGGAACAAGTCTTAATATTTCTGATAACAGATTAGCAGGAAGTAATAGACAAGCAGGTGAAAGTGTTTCAATATATTTGCCGGGTGGAATTGAGTATACTGATGCATTTTCTTATGAAGAGGTGGGATTTGCTGCTGCACAAAATATAAAAAATGCAAGTGCATTTCAGAGTACAGTTGCTCTTAATTTATTGAGACAACTTGCTGGAGGATTGGATATAGTTGGTGGAATACTAGGACAAGACTCAATCAATGCAGGAGATGTCTTGTCTGCACAATTAGGTGTTGTCGTTAATCCTCAAAAAGAGCAAATGTTTAGAGGTGTTGCATTTAGATCGTTTGACTTCAAATTCAACCTCATACCAAGATCAAAGAAGGAAGCAGAAACAGTAGCCAGTATAATAAAACTTTTTAGGTTTCATGCTTATCCAGAACTATCGGAAAATAAAGCATTCTTTAATTTTCCCTCTGAATTTGAAATCAAATTCAAATCGTATGATGTTGAATTAAATGAAACCAAGGAAAATACTAGTCTTCCAAAATTAAAAAAATGCGTCTTGGAAAAGATAACCACAAACTACACACCAGATGATGTATATCATTCTTTTAAAGATGGTTCTCCTATTAGAGTTGAAATCTCTCTTTCATTCAAAGAGACACAATATATTCATAGAGAACTGGTAAAGGATGGATTTTAATGTATTTCGCTAACTTCCCTCTTGTAAACTATGTCAAAGAAGATGGTCAATTAGAGACCATTCAAGATATACTCATAAGAATTGATTTTAAGGAATTAGAAAAAACCAATGCAGAGGTTTTTATTGAATACAATGCCCCAGAAGGATCTACACCAGAATTCATAGCAGAATCTGTATATGGGGATCAAGAATACTTTTGGTTGGTTTTGCTTTTCAACAATTTTTTAGATCCAAATTATTCCATACCCCTTAGATCTAGATCTTTAGATGACTATACTAACAGAAAATATAGATCACAAACTTTATTCATAACACCTGAAAATGACAGTGAGCAGTTTTTTTCTCACCCAAATCCGGCAAGCAATATTCCAAACTTTAGAGAGGGTGACACAATAACTGTCTACCTTGGTCAAAGATTAAGATACAAAGACGAAGATGATGATAAAGTTCTAGGTATCATCAAAAGATACATTCCTGAACTATCCGCAATTCAACTGGATTCACTCACAGGTGTAATTAAAGAAGGTGATGTGATAGTGAGAGGGTATGAAGGAGAATTAAGAGCAAAGGTATCAAGAGTAACGATAAGCCGCTATTCTGTTCATCATTTTGAAGAAAACGGAATACAGTTGAATCCAATGGCTACACCTCCAGATGACAAGGGAAACCAAATTCCAATTGGTCAAACTGGTGATGGATTTCTTGATCCAGTTGGAGTAACACAAACCATTCTTGAAAACTACATGAATGATGGAAACAACACATATGTAATAACCAACGAAGATTATGAATTCAAAGAGAATGAAAAGAGTAGAAAGTTGAAATTAGTAAATCCAAGGCTATTGAATGATATCCTTAGACAATTCAGAGAGGTAATTGAGACTTAATGCCAGAGCAATTTGTCCTAAAGATAAAACCGGACAATAAGTATACTGATATTGACGACTATCGGTTACTTAGCATGGTATTAATTGGTAGATCTGGTCAGAAACTAGATCTAAAACCACTATTCCAAAACTTTACTTTTGTCGAAGACATATTCAAATGCTCTTTGACAGGATCTGTCATATTAAAAGATGCTGTTAATTTGAGATCAACTTTTCCGATGGAGGGATATGAAATTTTAGAGATTGAATTCAAAACTCCCGGAATAGGATCAGAGTATATCAAGAAATCATTTAGAGTGATAGAGGTGACTGACAATGTAAAATCAGAAGATCAAAGAAAAGAAGTTTACAGATTAACTCTGATCAGCGATTCTGCTTTCAATGATAAAACAAAAAACATATCAAAATCATACAAAGGAAAGATAAGTGATATCGCTAAAAAGATCTACTCTGAATACATCAAAACCACCAAAAAAGACAATCCCTTAAAACCACTGAAATATGATGCATCAGATCTAAATGTTCAAGAGACGCTTGGAGAACAAAAATATGTTATTCCAAGATGGTCTCCATTTAGAGCCTTGCTTTGGCTTGCTAAGAGAGCAATTCCAGCAAAAAGATCAAGCGAAACCAACTATCTCTTTTATGAAGACGCCGATAGACACAACTTCATTACTTTGAGTGAACTGGTAAGTGCAAACTCAGTAATGACATATTACAACATTCCAGCAAACACAGAAAGAGATCTTTCGCTGATCTTTTCAAAGACTAGAGATGTTAACTTTTTGAAGACAAATCAAAAGTTAAAAGAACAAATCCAAGGATCATATTCATCCACTTTGTATGTTCACGATGTAACAACTAAACAATGGGGGAAGTACATATACAACTACAATGACGATGAAGGTAAGGTTAGGTATATCACTGACAATAAACTAACAAAAAACAATACAGATGTCTATACAACAAAACCAGATTCTGCCTTTCACTTGACAACAAAACAAACAGGATTGATGGGCAAAGATTTTCCTGACGTTCAAAACCACAAAGATTGGTTACAACGATCCATCTCTAGTAATATTCTTCTTGATAGTGTCAGTGTAAAAATAACGACTTGTGGAAACTCATTGCTTCGAGCAGGAAAGGTTATAGAATTCTTTACACCAAAATCTTCTTTTGAGGATAAAGGTCAGGATGAGTGGTATGACACTTATTATAGCGGTAGGTATTTGATCACAACCCTTAGACACACCATAACCCAAGATGGGTATACGAATACAATGTTGCTCGCCAAGAATAGTTATGAGCAACCAACACCAGACAAATCATCTTTCTTGGGAACAGGAAACAAATAATCATAGGAGATAATCATGGAAGCGTTTGCTGGTAAAAATGGATTTATTTGGTTTCAGGGTGTAGTTGAAGACAGAAATGATCCTGAACAACTTGGTAGAGTTCGTGTTCGATGTCTTGGATTTCATACTGAAAACAAGCAGGATCTACCAACCGAAGATTTACCTTGGGCATATCCAGTTCAACCAATAACATCTGCTGCAATGAGTGGTATAGGTGATGCTCCTGTTGGACCCGTTGAAGGCACATGGGTTTTTGGATTCTTTCGTGATGGCGAATCAGCACAAGAGCCTATGTTCTTAGGAACTTTAGGTGGTGTTTCTCTCAAGAAAGCAAACCAACAAGAAGGGTTCAATGATCCAAATGGAACATATCCTCTTGAAGAGTTTTTGAATGAGCCAGACACAAATAGAATGGCTCGCGGTGTTCAAGAGGGAACTTATGTTGAGTTCAAAAAAGATCCAGAGTACCTTGACAAGATGGAGACGGCGGGTGGTCTTGGTGGAGGAGAAGAGATAAATGAACCAGAAACTCCATATGATGCAAAGTATCCTTTCAATCATGTGAAGTTTACCGAGTCGGGTCACTTGGATGAAATGGATGACACACCGGGCGCAGAAAGACTGCATAGATATCATAGATCAGGAACCTTTGAAGAAATTCATCCTGACGGAAAAAAAGTCGTGAAGATTGTAGGTGATCAATATGAGGTTGTAATCAAAGACAACAACCTTCATGTCGTCGGTAAAATGAATGTCACTGTAGAGGGTGACGCTTCTTTGTATGTCAAAGGAAATTGCACTGCACAAGTTGATGGTGACTCTGAACATCTTGTTGCTGGTAGTATCAAAATAAACTCAGGCGAGTCCATAGAAATAAATGCCAGTGACAACATTGTGATGAAAGCATCCAACATTAAATTGAACTGATATGGCAAACGTCGAACGAATCATCAAAGATCTAAAAACACGAAGACTCACTCTTCGTTTTTATTACCCAGAAACACCACTGGGTATAAATGTTGTTCGTCCAAACTCGTTGAGTCAAGTTTACACCATTATAGAATTTGACGAAGAAGATGAAGAAGTTATTGTTCCGATTGGAATTGAGTTTTTTGGATCAATATCCAACTTAACCTCAAACATAATCTCAGTGGTCGAAAACAACCTTGATGATCTTATTCCATTGATAACTCCCCTTGGACCGAGATTAGATCCCGGAACATACGTCAGTGGTTTGGGTGGAACTCCTATACTAGATGGTGGTGATGTTATATCTGGAGTTGGAAACACGGGAGCCACTGGCGCAACTGGTCCTGCTGGTGCTACCGGTGCTACCGGTGCAACTGGTCCTGCTGGTCCCGCTGGTCCCGCTGGTCCTGCTGGTTCAGGAACAACTATAGGAATAAGTGCCGGTACTGGTCTAGATGTTAGTTTAAGTGGATATACCTTTACCATTGGTGAAATTGGCTGGACAAGACAAGGTGAAACCTTTCCTGAAACAATAGGTGGTGTTGAAGCAGGATCTACCATTGCAAATGGAACAAGTGCGATAGACATACTAGAGTCTATTTTATACCCATATCAACCTGTATCATTTGCTTCATTTTCAACTGGATTGACTGGTCCATATGAAGTAGGTCAAACTGCTGGTGATCAAAGTTTGAGTTCTACATGGACAACAAGTGGTCCAGATGATAACTGGATTGCAGGAACCATTTCAATATCTGACGAATCATCAACACTTGTTAGTGCATTGGATTATGATGATTCACCACAAACAATATCATATGGTGCATACCGCTATACAGTCGAATCAACAGAAACTTTTACCATCACTGGTCAACAAACCACAGGAAGCAATCCTACCAAAAATGAAAACATCCACTGGAGATATAAATATTACTCAGGAAGAACAGGTGCGGGGTTTGATGGTGCAGGATTGGATAGTCAAGGATTTGATGATATTTTGACAAGAACAACACCAAATAACTGGACTGTTACTTTTCCAGCCGTTAGTCCAGCAAATAAAGGATACTTCATCATTCCTAGCAGTGAATTCAGTGGCACTCTTACATTCACTGATACTGGAACTAATCTAGATTTTCCTTTCACAAACCAAGGAGAATTTACCCACACAAACACACATGGATTGAATGTGGATTACACTATCTTTGAATCCACTAATAACTTTGGTGGGGCAGTAAGCATAAAGGTTAGTACCTAATGGCAATCATCACAGGCGGCGTTAGATTTGGTGGGTTTGTTGCTCCGACTGATTCGGGTGACGCCTATCCTGTAACCAATCCAACATATGGACTTGGTGGTCTTAGGACTGTAGCAGATACAACAGAGAGAAATGCAATTACGAGTGAACGCCGAGAAGAAGGCATGTTGGCATATGTTGTTGCAGATCAAAAACTATATCAACTTGTAGGCGGAACCGCAAATACAGACTGGACAGAATTAACAACTGGTGGAGGTGGTGCAGGAAATACAGGAGCAACTGGTGCTACGGGAGCCACTGGTGCAACTGGTGCTACAGGAGCCACTGGTGCTACAGGAGCCACTGGTGCTACAGGAGCCACTGGTGCCACGGGAGCAACAGGAGCCACTGGTGCCACGGGAGCAACAGGAGCCACTGGTGCTACTGGTGCCACAGGAGCCACTGGTGCTACTGGTGCCACAGGAGCCACTGGTGCAGTAAGTATAACATTTGATACAACCGCTCCTATTAGTCCACAGCCCGGTGATCTTTGGTTCAACGAGACTGAAGGGTTTCTTAGTGTGTATATTGATGACGGTGACAGTCAGCAATGGGTTGAAATTGCCGGAAAACAAGGTCCAACTGGTGCCGATGGAGGTGGTGGAGAAGGAGATGGAAATACAGGAGCAACAGGAGCCACTGGTGCAACTGGTGCCACGGGAGCAACAGGAGCCACTGGTGCAACTGGTGCCACGGGAGCAACAGGAGCCACTGGTGCCACGGGAGCAACAGGAGCCACTGTGCTA
>Ga0208644_1001270_pt1 | contig 21378 bp, 25 predicted proteins | sample VirMetDEL_Nov_18_FD_184517 | JGI IMG/M metagenome (GOLD analysis project Ga0208644, IMG submission 184517) | Aqueous microbial communities from the Delaware River and Bay under freshwater to marine salinity gradient to study organic matter... | ecosystem: Environmental > Aquatic > Marine >...
CTCCCCAAAAAATCCCCAGGAGTCGGAGGGGGGGGACTTGCGCCGACCGGGGCCGGTCGAGGCGAAGGTACGCAGCGACATCGCGGCGCTGATGTCGGGGCATCCGATGGGCGAGGCGCTTGCGGAGATGTCCTACAACCTGGCTCGGACGTTGGACAACGGCGCAGGGCTTGCGGTGGCGGCCGTGAATCGGGAGCTGCGGGCGAACCTGATGGAGCTTGCCGGGATGGGGGAGGCGAGTGACGACGACCTCGACGCAGCTCTCTCCACTCCGAGCGGAGGACTTGGATTGTCCTCCGAGGTTCGCGACTCCGAGGAGTCCTGAGCGGCAAACGTTGGGGCCGGCGGTCGGGATTGTCGCCGCGCTGCTGGGCATGCCTTTGATGGCGTGGCAGCAGTACGTGGCGGACGTGATTCTTGAGATTGACCCGGAGACGGGTGAACTGGTTTTCGACGAGTGGGTGCTGACGGTTCCGCGGCAGTCGGGCAAGTCAGTTCTGATTTTGGCGAAGGCGTCGCACCGATGCTCGGCCACGGGTTTCTTTGGTCCGGATCAGCAGATCGCTTATGTGGCGCAGACGAAGCTGAAGGCCACGGAGAAGTTTGAGCGTGACTATGCGCGGGCTATCAAGCATGGTGCGGCGCGGCTGAAGGCGCGGACGCGGACGGGCAACCAGAAGGTTGACATTCGCTACCCGAACGGCAGCATTTTCGGTGTCGAGGCTGTGACCGAGAAGTCTGGTCATGGGTCGACGTTGGATGAGGCGTACGTTGACGAGGCGTTCGCGCAGCCGGACAACCGGATGGAGCAGGCGTTTGAGCCTGCGATGGTGACGCGCCGTAACAAGCAGCTCGGGGTTGTGTCGACGGCCGGGTGGCTCGGTGTGTCGCTGTACCTGTGGGGCAAGGTCGAGGTTGGCCGCCGTCTGGTGCGGGAGGGCGTCCGGCGCGGCATGGCGTTCTTCGAGTGGTCGGCACCTGAGGACGCGGATCCGGCGGACGAGAACGTGTGGCTGGCGTGCATGCCGGCGCTGCATCGGCCGGACTGCCTGCCGTCGTGCAAGGCGCACACGGTGCAGCTGAAGACGATCCGGTCACTTTGGGACAAGGCACGGAGATCAGGGAAGATCGCTGATTTCTGTCGGGCGTACCTGAACCAGTGGAAGCCGAAGCCTCGTGAGGGCGAGCAGACGGCGCTGGGGAACTGGGCGGCGTGCCGTCTGCCTGAGGTGCCGGGCGAGCCGCCACTGGGTGCGGTGGGCGTGGCTGTCTCGGTGGATCGCGAGTGGGCATCGGTGGGTGCGGTCGGCGTACTCGACGACGGCAGGCATCTGCTGACGGCGGTGGAGCGTCGCGAGGGTACGGACTGGCTGAAGGCGCACCTGTTGGGGGTGCAGTCGCGGCGGCCAGACACGGTGTTCGTGATGGCCGCGAAGGGTCCGGGCTCCGATCTGGTGGAGCCGTTCCGTGAGGCCGGCTTGAACGTGGTTACGGCGTCGTTTGACGAGTATGTGACGGCGTGCGCGGCGGTGTCTGACGGCGTGCAGTACCGGACGGTTGCGCATCTTGACCACCCTGACCTGAACGAGTCTGTGGCGGGCGCACGGTGGCGTTTCGTCAACGATCGCCGGGTGTTGGCCCGACGCGGGTCTGAGTCTGACGTGTCCATGCTGGAGGCCGTGACTCTCGCCCTGTGGGGCGCCAACCAAGGATCTGATCCCCTTGACAACATCTGGTGACGGGAGGCACAGGATTGCCTGACCTTGCTTCCGTCGCCGGCCATCTTGCCCGCTTCCTGATTCGGTTCGGTCTCGGTCTCGCTGGTGCCGTCTGTGTCGTCGTCGCTCTGACTGCCGTCGACTGGCGGCTGGGTCTCCTCACTGCCGGCGTGTTCTTCCTGGCTCTCGACTGGAAGGTGCCGTAATGGGTTTGTTCCGCACGGCGGCACCCCCTTCGGGTTCTGAGCGGCGTTCGTTTGTGGTGCCGGTTGGCAGCGGCGAGTCGTACTCTGCGACGACGGACGGCGGCACGGTCGCCGGTTCGCTGCAGTCGGTAGCGGTCGGTTCGACTGTTGACCTGATCTGCTCGCTTGGGTCTGAGTTGCCGGTGGACGTGTTCCGTGGTGAGGGTGCTGAGCGGACGAAGGTTGCGACCCCCGCCTACCTGCTCGACCCTGGCGGGGACGGCAACGGCGTCGAAGACTGGATCTACCAGGTGCTCATGTCGTGGGCGATGCGCGGCAACCTGTACGGGGACGTGCTGGCGCGATCCACGTCCGGTTACCCGACGCAGGTGTCTATCTACTACCCCGACGATGTGTCGGGCCGTGAGATCGCCGGCCGCGTCGAGTGGTCGGTGAAGGGCCGTCCGGTAACGAACCCGGCGAGCTTCCTGCACCGTCGCGTGATGCCTGCCCCCGGACATGTGCTAGGTCGGTCTCCGGTGGCGCAGCACGCCGCAACCGTGGGTGTGTCTCTCGCGGCCACGAGGTTCGGCGGGCAGTGGTTCGCGGACGGCGCGCACCCGACGGCGCTCCTGACTACCGACCGGGAGTTGAGCCAGGAGAAGGCGGGCACCGCCAAAGAGCGATTCATGGCGGTGATGCGCGGTCACCGTGAGCCGCTGGTTCTCGGCAACGGCTGGGACTACAAGCCTCTGCAACTCAACCCGGAGGAGTCGCAGTTCCTGGAGACCCAGGGCTACTCGGAGGCGCAGTGTGCGCGAATCTTCGGCCCCGGGTTTGCGGAGATCCTGGGTTACGAGTCGGGCGGAAATCTGACGTACGCCAACATCGAGTCGCGTGCCACACACCTGCTGGTGTTCGGCATGAACAAGTGGCTGCGGCGTGTTGAGCGGCTGCTCACGGAGATGCTGCCGCGTCCGCAGTATGCGCGGCTGAACCGGAACGCGATGCTGGAGACGACGACCCTGACCCGCTACCAGGCGCACGCCTCTGCGCTGGACAAGCGTTGGAAGACCGTTAATGAGGTTCGCGCCGACGAGGACATGACTCCTGTCCCGTGGGGTGACGAGCCGAACGAATCGGCCGCGGCGGCGGCCCCTGCCCCTGGAGGCACTGGTGCCTGACGACATGACTCTGCCTGACCTGACGGTGGTGCGGCTGACCCTGCTGCCGTGTGAGGTCCGAACTGACGGCGAGGCGGGCGACGGGTCGCTTGGTGACCTGGTGACCCGGTTCTCCCCATTCAACACCTGGTACCGCATTGACTCCTTCTGGGAGGGGTCGTTCATGGAGCGGACGGTGCCGGGTGCGTTCAAGCAGACCATCAACGCCCACAACAAGGCGCAGCGGGTCGACGCCCACCAGATCCGCACCATGTTCAACCACGGCATGGACATGCAGATCGACTCCAAGCTGCTCGGCGACGTGATCGACGCCCGCGAGGACGACGATTCCCCGGTGACGGTGACCCGCCTGTGGGACACCTCCTACAACCGCGACCTCCTGCCGGGGCTGCGTTCCGGCGCCTACGGGTCCTCGTTCATGTTCCGTGTCGTCAAGGACGAGTGGAACAACGAGCCTGGTGCCTCTGACCACAACCCGGACGGGCTGCCCGAGCGGACCCTGAAAGAGGTCCGGGTTTTCGAGGCTGGCCCGGTCACCTGGCCGGCGAACCCGGCCGCGTCGGCCGGCATGCGGTCCATGTCCACGACCGACGCCTACTACGAACATCTTGCCCGCCGTGACCCTGAGCTGGTCGGCGAGATGCGCTCCAGACTTGCCGCACTCCACCCTGAGCGACCCGCCTACGGCAGTCGTGACGGTGATGGAGCCGCGGAGGCAACACCCCTCGAGCCGGCTTGCCACTCGGACGGGCTGACGTACGCACAGCGCGTACGCCTCATCAACCTGACCCGAAAGGACTGAGTCATGGAGACTCTCCTTGAGCTGCTCACCGAGCAGCGTGCGGCAATCGACACCGAGCGCCGCGCCATCCACGAGGCCGCCGGCACCGAGGCCCTGAACGACGAGCAGCAGGCCCGTTGGGACGAGCTGGACACGGAGGCCGCCACTCTGGACGCCCGCATCGCGGAGGAGACTGAGAAGGAGGCCCGTGCGCAGCGGGTCGCCGAGTCCCGCGCCAAGTGGGGCAGCCTTCACATCGCCCCCGCCCAGCCCGCCGCGGAGCCCCGCGACGTGGCCCGGATGGGTCGCATGGAGGCCCGCGACGCCGCTATGCGGGTGATGGAGGACAAGGACTCCACCCGGCACCTGGCGTCCGACCAGGTCGACAAGCTCGACAAGATCATGCGGACCCAGACGGGCGACCTGGACGGTGTGAAGATCGCCCGGCGGCTCCTGCTGACCGAGACCCCCGCCTACCGTTCCGGCTGGCAGAAGGCGGTCACGCAGACCACGCCGGCGTTCACCCCGGAGGAGGCGCGGGCACTCGACGAGTTCCGTGCTATGTCCATCGGCACCGACACGTCCGGTGGGTTCGGTGTGCCGGTGCTGATCGACCCGACGATCATCCTCACGTCGCAGGGTTCGCTGAACCCGTTCCGGCGGATCGCCCGGGTGGAGACCATCACGAACGACGAGTGGAAGGGTGTCTCCTCGGCGGGTGTCTCGTGGTCGTACGACGCTGAGGCGGCGGCCGTGTCCGACGACACGCCGACCCTCGCCCAGCCCACCGTGACCACGGCGATGGCGCGTGGTTTCGTGCCGTTCTCCATCGAGGTCGGCATGGACTACCCCTCGTTCGCCGAGGAGATGTCGCGGCTGCTCGCTGAGGGCTACGACGAGCTGCAGGCCGAGTCGTTCGCCACCGGTTCGGTTGCGACCAACTTCCGGGGCATCCTGACTGCCCTGGACGCGAACACCAACGTCGAGGTGGTCACGACCACCGACGGCGTGTTCCAGTCGGCCGACGTGAACAAGGTCTGGAAGGCGCTGCCCGACCGGTACCGGGCGAACGCTACCTGGGTCATGTCCCACAGCATCGGGACGGACATCGCCAACTTCGGCAGCACCGACAACGTGTTCACCGTCAACCTGGCGGGCAGCATCGAGTCGGTGCGGAACCGTCCCATCGAGTTCTCGTCGTACTTCCCCGGGTCCCTGGCGACCACCGGGGCGGCGAACATCCTCGTGGTGGGCGACTTCCGTAACTACGTGATCGCTGACCGGGCCGGGATGAGCATCGAGCTCGTGCCGCACCTGTTCGACGTGACCAACAACAGGCCCACCGGCCAGCGTGGCTGGTTTGCGTGGGCGCGTCACGGCGGGAACACGGTCAACGACCTCGGGTTCCGTCTGCTGCAGAACCAGTAGCACCCTGTCGACCGGCCTGGCGTGCTTGAGCGGGCGCGTCGGGCCGGTCAACCCACCCGCTCATCCCGCTCACCGAAGGAGACCGCTCATGGCAAGGAAGACGGTTGTTTACGCGGCGGCGAGCTGCACGGTCGCCCACAACGGGACGCCGCTGACTCTCAACCAGGGTGACCCGTGGGACAGTGACTCGCCTGTGGTGAAGGCGTACCCGTCCCTGTTCATCACCGAGCATGACCGGGTGCGTGCCGGCGACCGTGGCGAGATTGTCGCTGTCGACGATGCCCCGGTGGAGCGTGCTACCCGCGCACCGGGCGAGAAGCGGCACCGGGTTACCCGGTGACCGTCGACGTGGAGCCGGGTTCGGTTCTGCTGGCCTACGTCCACGGCGAGGACATCAAACACTCCTGGCAGTTGTCGAAGGAGTCGCTGCTGCAGTGGGACGCCTCCCATGAGGGGCGTCTGATGCGCGGCGGGTACATGGCGATGCGGTTCGGGACTGGCGGCATTGTGCAAGCCCGCAACGACGTGGCGCTGCAGTTCCTCCTGGGCCACGGTGAATCCCGCACCCGCGCCGAATGGCTATTCTGGGTCGACACCGACATGGGTTTCTACCCGGACACGGTCGACAGGCTGGTGGAGTCCGCAGACCCGGAGACCCGGCCTGTCATGGGCGGCCTGTGTTTCGTGTCCAAAGAAGTCGCAATGGACGGCATGAACGGGTTCCGTATCCAGCCGGTCCCGACCCTCTACCGGTGGGTGTCACTCACCGACGAGATTCACGGGTTCCAGCCGTGGTACGACTACCCCCGCGACCAGGTGGTGCCGATTGACGGCACCGGGTCGGCGTGCATCCTGATCCACCGGTCGGCGCTGCAGCAGGTGTTCGACGAGTACGGCACTTTCTACTCGCGCATCCCGAACAAGGGGACCGGGCAGCTCCTGTCGGAGGATCTGTCGCTGTGTGCCCGACTGGGTGCGTTGGGCATCCCGATTCATGCGAACACGGCGGTGAAGACGACGCACTGTAAGCCCCAGTGGCTACAGGAGGCCGACTACGACGCGGCTCGCGAGCTGGCGGAGTACCGGAGACAACAGGAGAGGGCGACGGTCTGATGCCTGACTACTTCACGCTCGCTGAACTCCGGGCGCTCCCCCAGGTCTCCGACACCCTGAAGTACCCGGACGCCCGCTGCGAGGCGGTCGCAGACCACATGGCGGCGATCCTCGAACGCGAGGTGGGCACGTCGTTCGTTGGCCGCGTCAAGTCGGCCACCCTGGACGGCGACGGCTCCACCCGCGTGGTGATGCCGTCCGCGCACGTTCTCGAGGTTCTGTCGGTGACGGTGGGCGGTGTGACGGTGACCGGGGAGACGTACACGGCCCGTGACGGGGTGCTGCGGCGTTACCCGGCCGGTTCCACGTCCCCGTCCGCGTGGCCGGCGGGTGTGGAGAACATTGCCGTGGAGTGGCTGGACGGCTACACGGCCGTCCCGCCCGCAGACGTGCGGGAGGCGATGCTGCGCGGCACCCGTGCCTATCTGGTATCCACCTCGTCGTCGTCGGTGATGGATGACCGGCGTACGTCGATGTCGACGGAGCAGGGCACCGTGCAGTTCGTGGTGCCGGGGAACCGGAACCCGACCGGATATCCGGAGGTGGATGCGGTGATCCAGGCGTGGGCTGAGCGGCTCAACATCGGGTTTGCCTGATGGCCGGTTCGGTAGGCGTCGCGGTCCGCTCCGCTGTCATCGACGGCCTCGCGGACGCTCTCACCATCGACGGGGAAGTGTCCTACGGGTTCACGTTCCAGCCGGGCCTACTGGAGCAGGTCTACACGGGCCGTTCGTCTGGGACTACTCCCCCGGCGGCGATGCGCTCCGGCCGCAACTACCGCGACGAACAGGGCACTTTCGATCTGAACATCCTCGTGCGGGTGCCGGGCGGGTCGCTGCTGGAGGCCGACGAACGCGCCGACGAGATCGCCACAGTGGTCGAGGAGTGGATCGCGGACCGCAAGTCCAACCAGCTCGGCGTGACCGGGCTCAACTACCTGCTGGTGACCCGCTGGGACGCCGACTATGTGCAGGTTGACGCCGGCATGTGCTCCATCCGTTCTCTGACCGTCTCGTGGCGCGCCCGACTCACCTGAGGAGCCTGCTCGTGAAATTCACCTACACCGGCCCGCATGACTCCGTGGACGTGGCAGGGGCGACCGTCGCCCCCGGTGACACGTTCGACGGCCCCGCCGACCTCGCCAACCAGCCTGACAACTTCACGCCCGTGAAGGCCGCCACCACGAAGAAGGAGTCCTAGTCATGGGCTTGCTTGACTTCCAGCTCGGCGTGAAGACCGAGTCCACCTACGGCACCGGCGTTGTCGTCGACCGGTTCTTCGAGTACGACTCGGAGAACATCGAGGACACCTACGGGCGCACCGAGGGCGACCCGCTGCGGGCCGGCGGCTACGGTGTGCGCCGCTCGGATCGGTTCACGCCGTACTTCTCGGGTGCGGCGGGGTCGGTGACGATCCCCGTCATGACGAAGGGGTTCGGCTGGTGGCTGGCGCACATGCTGGGCGGCACCGCCACCACGGGTCCGGCGGAGACGACCGTCTACACGCACACGGGGACGCTGGGCGAGTTGTACGGGAAGTCGTTCACGGCGCAGGTGAACCGGCCGCTCTCGCCGGCTGGCACGAATCAGGCTGTGACGTTCGCGGGCGGCAAGGTCACCGAGTGGACCCTGTCCAACACGGTCGAGGATCTGCTGGTGGCCGAGCTTGGCCTGGACTTCCAGTCGACCACGACCGCGACGGCGTTGGCCACCGCGTCCTACCCGGCGGGCATGGAGAACCTGACGTGGGCGGGTGCGGTGGTCACGGTCAGCGGCTCCTCGTTCGACGTGACCGAGTTCTCGGTATCGGGGAACAACGGCTACGACGTGGACCGGCGGCAGCTTCGCGGGAACACCGCGAAGAAGGAGCCGCTTTCGGGGCGGCGTGAGATCACCTGGTCGATGAAGGCGGACTTCGACTCGGTCGCCAACCGGAACCGTGCCGCGTCGACGACTGCGACGGGCGCGCTCGCTGCGATCACCGCGACGTGGACGGGCCCGACACTGCTGGGCTCCACCATCTATCCATCCCTGGCAGTGTCGATCCCCGCGGCCCGGTTCGACGCATGGAAGGCCGCCACGGAGGGCGTGGAGGCCATCGAGCAGGAACTGTCCGGGGTGGGCCTGTTCGACGGCACCAACTCGGCCTGCACGATCACCTACAAGAGCGCCGACACGACTGCCTGACGATGGCGCGTAAACGCCTGGGTGCCGACGCGACCGGGATCAGCATCGAGGGGCTCCCTGAGTTGCAGGCGGCGCTGCGGCTGCTGGACAGGGACCTGGAGAAGGAACTGCGGAAGGCTAATCGTGAGGTGGCGAAGTTCGTCGCGGACGACGCCCGCTCGGCAGCCTCGGCTCTGGGTTCGACGGCGGCGAAGGCTGCCCCGTCGCTGAAGGCGTCCGCAGGGTCCGCGTATGCGGGCGTTTCGTTGGGTGGCGGCGCGTACCCGTTCGCGGCTGGTGCAGAGTTCGGTGGTCAGCGGCGGCCGACGACGATGCAGTTCGAGCCGTGGCGCGGCACCGGTGAGGATGCCGGCTACTTCCTGTATCCGACGATCCGCCGGGACGCTGAGCGGATCGAAGAAGAGTACGGGGCGGCGTTGGACGACCTGATCCGGAGGGCGGGACTCGAGTCGTGAGCAACAGTAAGCGGCCGGCGTTGCAGCGCAGGCAGACCCGTGCATCCGAGGCGGCCCGCAAGGCTGAGCTGGATGCCGGAATCGCCGTGTTGGTCGACGGGGAACGCTACGAGGTTCGCATGGGGGACCTGTCGAGCCTGGATGCGGCGGCGTTGCGTCGGGCTACCGGGTTCTCGTTCCGTGGCCTGATGACCGCGGCGGCCACGGACCCCGACATTGACGTGATCGCGGGGATCGTGTGGCTGTCGCGGCGGATCAACGGTGAGCCGCTGCTGGACTACACCGAGGTTGCCTCCGCTATCGGCTACGACGTCGAGATCGACCTGGCCGACCTTGACGAGTCGGCGGAGGGTGAACTCCCGGAAGCCTGAGGCGGGACCTCCTGGGGAGCCTGCCCGCCTTGACCCAGTTCTACGGGATCACCCCGATGGACGTTGAACGCATGACGCTGCGCGAAGTGTCGGAGTACCTGTCCCAGATGCAGAAGGCCCGTGAGGAGGAAGCCCGTGGCGTCTAATCGCCGGATCACGGTCGAGTTCCTCGGGAAGGACGTTTCTGCTGGGTCGACGGCCGCGAAGGTCGAGCAGAAGTTCGGGAAGCTCGGCGGCAGGCTGGACCGGGTCGGGCAGATGGCCGGCAAGGTGCTGGTGGCCGGCGCGGTCGCTGGTGGTGTGGCGCTGTTCAAGATGGGCCAGTCTGCGGCGGCTGACGAGGCTGCGCAGAGCAAGCTGGCGAACACGCTGCGGAACACGACGGGCGCGTCGGATGGGCAGATCGCTTCAACCGAGAAGTGGATCGAGGCACAGGGCAAGGCGACGGGGATCACCGACGACGAGCTGCGTCCGGCGTTGGCGCGGTTTGCGGCTGCGACTGGCGACGTGGGCAAGTCGCAGGAGTTGGCTGCGTTGGCTATGGATGTGGCGGCGGGGACAGGGAAGTCGTACGCCCAGGTGTCTGAGGCGATGGCCCGGGCACAGAACGGCAACATTGGGGCGCTGGGCAGGCTTGGCATCAAGACGAAGGATGCCGAGGGTAAGACCAAGAGCTTGAAGTCGATCACTAAGGATCTGGCGGACACCCATAAGGGTGCGGCGGCGGATGCGGCCGATACGGCGGCGGGTAAGCAGAAGATCCTGACAACCCAGTTGGGTGAGCTTGGGGAGAAGATCGGCGCGGCGGTGCTTCCGGCGTTGGAGGCTATGGTCGACATTGGACTTCAGGTGACCGCCTGGGTGTCGAATCATACGACGCTGGTGGGCACACTGGTGGCGATTCTCGGCGGCCTCGCGGCTGGGTTGTGGATCGCGTCGACGGCGATGCGTGCGGTCGCAACCGCGACGAAGGTGTGGTCTGCGATCACTAAGGTGATGGCGGGCGTGCAGATGGTGCTCAATGCGGTCATGGCCGCGAACCCCATCGCGCTAGTCATTATTGCGATCGTGGCGCTGGTGGCTGCGCTGGTGATCGCCTACAAGAAGTCCGACACATTCCGCGCCATTGTTCAGAAGGCGTTCGAGGCTGTGGCGAAGGTCGGCAAGTGGCTGTGGAACAACGCCCTAAAGCCTGCTTTCGACGGCATGAAGACTGGTCTCGAGGCGGTCGGCAAGGCTGGGATCTGGTTGTGGAACAACGCGCTTCAGCCTGCGTTCAAGTTCATTGTGAAGGGCATCGGCTGGGTGTTGAGCGGGTGGGCGTCCATGCTTCACGCGCTGGGGAAGGTGCCTGGGTTCGGGTGGGCGAAGTCTGCGGCCGACCTGATGGACAAGGCTGCTGACAAGGCGAACGCTATTGCGAACGGGCTCAACAAGATCCCGACCCACAAGGAGGTGCGGGTCACCGTCACCACCACCTACGTGTCGCGGGGTGGCCCGGGTGGGCAGTCTGGGGCTATCCCGAAGATGGCGGCTGGCGGGATTGTGACGCGGCCGACGTTGGCGCTGATCGGTGAGGCTGGCCCGGAGGCTGTAGTGCCTTTGAAGGGATCGAACCCGGGGCGGCTCGCCGGCGCCACTGGCGGCGGGATCGTCATCAACTTCAACGGGCTGGTGACCGACCCGCGTGCTGCCGCCCGTGAGATCCGCCGCCTCCTGCTCGCTGAGAAGCGCATGTCAGGCGCCGACCTCGGGCTGGCCTGATGGTCACATCCGCCACATCCGCCGACCTCCAGGTGGAGGTGGCGTTCAACTCCGACTACTCCACCCCCATCGCCTCCCGTATCTGGACCGACGTATCTAACTATGTGGAACTGTCGGCGGGCGTGGACATCTCTGGTGGCCGGTCGGATGAGCGGTCCACCTGTGACGCGAACACGCTAAGCCTGGTACTCGACAACTCCGACGGCCGGTTCACCCCTGGCTACGCCTCCGGCGCCTACTACCCGAACGTCCAGGTGGGCCGCCCGATCCGGGTGGTGGCACGGTATCCGTCGGACACGGTCGGCAACATGGTGACCGCCAACAACGCCTCCGTGGAAACCTCTATCGGGGACTGGGCGGGCACCCTCGGGTTGGGCCAGTACCCCACCCTGCCATCGTCGGTGGCACAGTCCGCCACGAGGGCGCAGCATGGCACAAAGTCGGTGCTGGTCACCTGGGCTACCCACGCCACCGGGTCGTGTGCGGCGGTCCCGGTGAACGACATGGTGGTGGGCCGCACCTACACGGCCTCCGCCTACGTGTACGTCCCGGCGGGTTCGCCGGATGTGCGGCTGGATGCCCTGTTCCTGGGGAACTCCGGCTACACGTCCACGAAAGGCTCGTGGGTCCGACTGTCCGTGACGTTCACGGCGTCGTTCGTGGGCGCCGTCTACATCGGTGTCTCATCGGCGTCGGCGACCGCGGGCCAGCAGGTGTGGGTCGACTCGGTGATGGTCAACGAAGGCACTACGGCGGCGACGTTCACGACGTCGGCGCCGGCTGACCGGATCAGGTTCCAGGGGTATGTGGACTCGTGGAACACGACGTGGCCGACCGCCGTGTCCAACTATGCGACGACGGCGGTGTCGGCGTCGTCGCAGCTCGCCACCCTGGGTAACAACACGTCGATGCAGTCGGTGTTGTCGACGGAGATTCTGGCGGATAGTCCGGTCCTCTACTTCCCTCTGGGTGAGCCTGAGGGGTCGCTGGTGGCGTCCAGTCTCGAGCCGTCGACGGTGGCGCTGCGGTCTCGTGGGCGTATCCCGGTGGTGTTCGGCGACGAGCATGGGGCGCTGACCGACGAGGGCACCGCGGTCCGCACGGTCGGCTATGGTGCGACGTTGCGGTCCACGGAGAGTGTCGCGGTCACGTCGTCGTTCACGGTGTCGTTCCTGTTCACGTCACTGGCAGCCGAGACTGACTCGTGGCTGTACCTGAACGACACGACCACCGACGACTACTTCTATCTGACCGTGTTCGGCGGAACGGTTGGGGCCACCTTCTACGACGCCTCTGCGGCGGCATCCATTCAGGCAGTCGGCTACCCGCTGGTGGATCTGAACGATGGCGCGCCGCACTGGATCACTGCCAAGAAGTCGGGCAACACGATCACTGTCTATGTGGATGGCGTATCGGTGGCGTCCGACACGAACGCGGGCACGTCGTGGACGGGTGGCCCGTACGCGATCACCGCAGCGCAGGTCACAGGCGGCGGCACCGAGGTGCCGGCGGAAGCCGCGCACGCTCACTTGGCCATCTTCAACTCGGCCCTCTCGGCTGCGCAGATCCTCAACCACGCGGACGCCGCCCTCAACGGCTACAACACCGAGACCGCCGACGAACGCCTCCTACGCATCACCGGCTATGTCGGCATCGAACAGGTCGACATGGACCCCGCCACCGAACCCATCGCCAACATCGACACCACCGGCGCAGCCGTCGTCGACGTCATGCGGAAGATCGAAGCCACCGACGGCGGCGTCCTCTTCGACGCACGCGGCGGCGCACTCTCCTACCGGCCACGCTCCGCCCGCTACACCGCCACCTCCGCCGTCACCCTCTCCTTTGACGACCAGGAAGTGGAGGCGGTCGGGCTCCGCCACGACAAGACCGGCCTCGTCAACGACGTGAACGCCGACTATGTAGGCGGCAGCATCCACCTCACCGACCAAACCTCCCGCGACGCCTACGGCACCCAAACCCTGAGCATGGATATGGCCACCGAGCTGGAGGGCGTCGCCTACTCGCGGGCGTCATGGGAACTCGCCATGTTCGCCGACCCGCTCACCCGGTCCACCGACCTCGGTGTGGTCAACCTCGCCCAACTGAACACGGCGAAACTCTCCGCCGTGTTGGGGCTCGATGTGGGGTCGATGGTGACCGTCTCCGACTGGCCCGCACAGGCGCCCGCGTCCTCCATCGACTACTTCATCGAGGGCTATTCGGAGTCGTTCGGACTGGAGTCGCATCATCTGACGTTCAACGTCACCCCCGCCGCCCTGTGGCTTGGCACGTTCAAGCTCGCCGACGCCACCCGCGGCAAGTTGAACAGCACCTACTACTTGGCAGGATGAGAGGACGCGGCTGTGGCATGGACTTCACCCCGCACATGGGTGTCAGGCGAGGTGCCCACCGCGGCGAACTTCAACACTCACGTCCGCGACAACTTCAAAGCCATCGGTGACGCCTGGGGCTCCTACACGCCAACGTGGGCGTCCTCCGGTACCGCACCCACCATCGGCAACGGCACCCTCGCCGGCTACTACCTGCAAGCCGGGAAACTCGTGATCGGTCGGATCGAGTTGACCATCGGCGGCACCACGTCGGTGGGCACAGGCTCCTACTCGCTGAGCCTCCCCGTCAACGCAGCAGTAACCGGACTGGTGGCGGTTGGGGCGTGCGGGTTCTACGACAACTCCGGCGGCTACTACGACGGCACGGCGCTGCGGAACGCGACGAACGCCGGACAGTGCATCCTGATCCTCAACAACGCCCGCTGGTCGGCGACGGCCCCGGTGGCGCCCGCGTCGGGCGACGTTATCAGCGTCCAGTTCACCTACGAAGCCGCATAGGCCACGAACCATGTCGGCGTGGGTGACGTTCTCCGACTCGCTGGAGAACACGCTCCTGCTGCTGACCATCATCGGCGCGTGTGCTGGCCTGCTGCGGGGGTCGTGGGTGATCTACCGCAAGATTGATGCGGTCCTCCGGTTGACGGAGGAGACGCATCACGCGACGACCGTCAACGGCCACAAGTCCGATCCGGCCACCCTCCCCGACAAGCTCTCCACGGTGATCGAGCAGTTGGAGGCGTTGGCGGCGGAGATGGGGGAGCAGCGGGGGGAACTGCGGCGCCTGGGCGACCAGGCGAAGAAACAACGGGAGATCCTCGCCGGGGCCGAGGAGTGGCGTGACGAGCACGCCGCCTGGTCTACCGCTGAGGTCCACCGGATCTGGTCGTACATCTTGGACGCCGAGAAGCGAGGAACATTGTGAGCGCGGTTCCGATTCCTGACCCGTTCGAGCGGGTCTACTTCCACGGCAAGCTCATGGACTACAAGACGCAGGTGGGCCTCGAGGTTGCCGAGAGTCGTCTCGGCTACGAGCTGACGATCACGCAGGGCTGCTACAACCCGGGGGGCGTGTCGGCGTCGGCGGGGACGCATGACGGCGGCGGCGTCGTCGACCTCGCCCCGTACGACCAGGCCCGCAAGGTCAAGGTCCTCCGTGACTTGGGTTGGGCGGCCTGGTACCGGCCCGCTATCGCCGGTCTGTGGCCCGCACACATCCACGCCGTGATGATCGGCCACGGGAAGCTCTCGGAGGCCGCACAGGGGCAGGTGAGCGCCTACAAGGCCGGTCTGGACGGGCTGGCGGGCGGCAGGAAGGACTCGAACCCGTACCGGCCTGACCCGGCCGTCGTCTTCGACTACCGGGCCGCGGTGCGCGACGAGCGGCTGCGGGAGCGGATCACCGGCCTGCGGGCGCGGATCAAGGCGCTGCGGGACCGGATCTCCTACAAGGGCGGGGTGGTCTGACATGCGCGTCGTCGTGGCGAACATGTACGTCCACAACCGAAAGATTAGTCAGGCTGTGGGGGTCCTCGAGCGGCTCCGTCCCGACCTGCTGCTGGCGTGTGAGGCGCCCGACTTCCACGACGACCTCGCCCGGGTGGGCACCGTCCACGGCAAGCCTGAGGGGTCCCGTGGGGCGCGTGAGTGTGTCGTGGTGACGTCGGGGAACGTGATGGTGGAGAAGTCGCAGACCATCCAGTTGACCGAGCATGTCGGCGGCCCAAGCGGCCACCCCCAATACTGGCAGGACCGCTGGGCGACGCTGGTCTGGTGCACGGTGGATGGGGACCGGGTGCTGGCGGTGTCGTGGCACGGCAACGCCGCCATCAAGCGCCGGCGGTCGCCGGGTGCGGTGCAGTACGCGGCCGGGATGCGAAAGCTCACCGACATCGTCGAGCGTGAGGCCGAGCTCGGGTGGGCGCCCGTGGTCGGCGGCGACGCGAACTATGCGCCACCGAAGGTGGGGAAGCCGTGGCGCTGGTCCCCCAACCGCCTGTTCGGCGACATGGGGCTGGTCGTCAGGGCGCACCGGATCGACCAGCTTGTGACGGACCCGTTGCGGCATGTGGTGGTCGGGTTCGACACGCTCGCGGACCCGCCGGGTGCGGACCATGACTGGATCGTGGCGGACCTGCGTCCCGTTCGGCCGATTCCGCTGATGACGCGTGTGGAACGAGCCCAGAAGCACCTGACCGTGGCGGGCGAGTCCCTGTCGAAGGCTGCTGCCCTGCTGGAGGACGCGGGTAACCGGCCGGCGGTGCAGCCGAAGGGCCGGGAACTCGCCCACATCGCCACCCGTGTGGCGGAGATCGCTGACCAACTACCCGAGAGGTGAACCCATGCCGACGATCACGATTCCGCCCCGCGTACGGTTCGCCCTCTACGTGTGCTCCGCTGTCGCCGTGTTGGTCGGGACCTACCTGACCGACCGGGGCGTCCCCTGGTGGGGTGAGGCGGAAGCGAAACTCCTCGCCGGTGTCGTCGCCCTCGTCAACGTGCTTGCCGCCGCCAACGTCACCCGCACCCCCGCCGACACGCCAGAGGTTGACCCGCTGGTCGGCCCCTTCGAGGACTGAGGAACACTCCTGTGGCGATCACCCCTGTTGTTGCCAGCATCAACCTCGGCGACATCGGCCTCAACGCTGGCGACGGCCGTATCATGGCCCGCGCCAACGTCCCCCTCATCAACGACCTCGACGGGAACCGGCTCCTCACCCGCAACACCACCGCCGGCATCACCGACGGCGCTGGGTCGATCAGCCTCGTCCCCACCGACGCGGCCACCGACCCCACCGACTTCGCCTACGACATCGACATCTACGCCGCAAACAAGCGCGTTGTCCGCCTCGAGGGCGTGAAGCTGCCGTCGTCGGACCTGACCGTCAACCTCGGTGACCTGATCGACCTCGACCCGTCCACCGACCCCGCCACCTACACCGGGTCACTCGCCAACCACCTCGCCGACGCCACCGCCGCCCACGCCTTCACCGCTCCGGCCCCCACTGGCGTCAAGGCGACAGACGAGGCGAACGTCCAGCCGCTCGTCACTGCTGCTCAGGCAGCTAGCGGGACGGTTGTCCTCCAGGCCGGCACCTACGTCATGGACATCACAACCGCGCGCATGGATCGCCAGCCGCGCATCGTCGGTCAGGGCGAGAAGCTGACCCTTTGGAACGGGACCCTCTCCATCGAGGGCGAGCCTGGCTCTTTCTCGGGCGGCTACCTGGCGGACTTCGGCTTTGTCGGCACCCGCTCAGCAGGAGTGGCCTGCCTCCGCATTCGGGGGGCCATCTCGGTGCGCTGGGATCGCCTCGGGTTCAATGCCACCAGTGACATTGGCATCCTGTTCGAGAACGACTCGACCCACCTGTTCACCGAGGCGTGCGCCGGCCAGGCCCACTTCTCTGAGGTTGTGAAGAAGGCCGTCGAGTACCGCGTGTCCACCGGGGGCAACCCGTCGTTCCACGGCTGCGGACTCCTCGAAGGGTCCACGATCAACCAGGCGAACTCGGACACTGGGCCGAAGGTCCACATCAACACCGGAGCCGAGCCGTACAACGCCCCGATGTCAGTGACAGTGTGGGCGCGCACGGCTCAGCCGATCATGCGCCACGATGGCGCAAAGACCTCTACGTTCTACGGCGACATGAAGGTCGAACTCCTGCCTTCCAACGCTTACTGCGTGATCGGTGACCCCGCCGGCTTCTCGATCCCCTTCGTCGGCTCCCTGTCGCGCCGCGGCAAGGAGGTTCGGGTCGGGTCGCTCTCCCTCGGGGAATCGGTGCTGACGGACTCCGGCATCCCCCGCGTGCGTCGCGGTGGGGCCAGGGTGGACCAGCAGGGCGTCGGCACGGTTGGTGTCATTGGCCCGGACGGCACCCCCGAGTGGGTGCCGAGGCGGCGCGTCAACCGCTGCATCAACCCCGTCCTCGGGACGAACGCCACCGGATACGGGGCCTACAACTCCGCAACCGTGGCGAGGGTCGCTGACACCACTCTTGGCGCGGCCTACGCCTACAGGATCACCACGACCAGCACCAGCGAAGTTCAGGGCTTCACTTACCTCGTGGCCGGCTCCGACCTCGCGCAAGGCCAGGTCAAGACGGTCGCCTTCGACATCTACTCTCCGGTCGACCTGATCGCCTACGCCGGGGGTCGGTTCGGCCTGTCCGGCTCGCCCGGCGTGGCCGAGGTTGGAGAGTTCGGGGCAACCGGCGACATCGAGTACATCGCCGCGAACACGGTCCACCGGGTCCGCAGGGTTGTCACGGTCCCGGCACCCAACCCCGCCGGCTCCATCACGCACGAGGGCATGTACCTGCGGGTCAACACGGTTGGCGGAATGCCCGCCATCGGGACCGCGATCCTCGTGGGCAACGTGGTCATCGAGGACGGAATCACCCCGGGGAGCAAGTTCTATGGCGGGGACGGCGCGGCGCAGTGGGCGTCCACTGCCCACGCCTCGCAGTCCATTGCCTACCCGTCACTACCGACTGCCGGGGTCGAGCAGGCGTACACGCCCTCGCTGACCAATGTCACCCTCGGTGACGGGGTTCTGACCGGCTACTACTCCAAGGTCGGGTCACGGGTCACCGGGTCGGTCTACTTCAAGATGGGCTCCACGTCCGCGATCACGGGTACCATCGGCTTTGGACTCCCTGCCGACGCTCCCGCCGTGGCCGGGTCGCTGCGCCGATTCAGCGGCGAGGGAATCATCTTCGATGACAGCGCGGCTGAGCCGTTCGAGGCGTTCGTTCAGGTCAACGGCACAACCGCCCTCTCGGTCTACTGCCTCGGTGGTGGCAACGGCGGGTACACCAGGCGACTCACCGCCAATGCCACTCGACCCATCGCCGCTTGGGCTACCAACGACTACGTGCTCATCTCCTTCCAGTACGAGTCAACTCCGTGACCCGGGCCACCTATATCGCTGCCCGTTCCCTGACTTGGGCGGCGTGATGGCTGACACGTCGTTGGATGCGGCCCGCGCCGACCTGCAACGCCTCGCCGCCGACCTTGAGACCATCGGCGTAGCCCACGCCGCGGACCTCGCCGCACGGGACTCGCGAATCACCGCGCTCGAGGGCACGCTGGCGGAGGTTCGGGCGCTGCACGAGGCCACCCGCGCCGAGCTGGCTGCCGCACAGGCGGAGATCGTGCGGTTGCGGGCGCTGCTCCCCGGCACCCGGTTCGGGGTGAACCTCGCCAACCCGGTTGCGGGGCGTCTGGATGTGGTGAGGCACTACTTCCAGCCCGGCGACTTCGCGCTGACCAGGCGCCAGCCCACCTGGGGCACGGAGGCGCCGCTGGTCGACGGGTACGCCCGCGGCTGCCGGGTGTTCGTGGTGTCGGTGAAGGACCATGCCTGGCCGGAGCGGGTCGACGCCTTCCTGGCCACCGTGCCCGCCGACGTCACCCTCTACGGCTGCTACTTCCACGAGCATGAGGGCAACATCCGGGCCGGAGAGTTCACCGCCCAGCAGTACGCCGACCGGTTCGCCACCATCCGCGACGTGTTCCAGGCCCGCGGCCACCGGTTCGGGCCCATCCACAACGGGCTCAACCTCGTCGACGGCAAATGGCGGTGGGGCGGCTACGTGGAGCCGGACCTGTCCCGCTGCGACTTCTGGGGGCTCGACTGCTACGACCCCAACGGCAAGGGCGTGGGCATCTTCGACGCCTGGCTGCCGTACGCGAAGGGCACTGGGCTGCCCGTCGTCATCGGGGAGACAGGCACCCCCGCCGGCCCCGCACAGGCCGGGTGGGCAGCCAACATGCGCACCTGGTGCCGCGACGCAGGCGTGGCCCTCGCCTGCTGGTGGCACCAGCAGTTCACCGGCCGCCCCAACTACCGCATGACCCCCGAGACGCAGGCCACCTGGCTCGCCTAGACCCCCGGCCCGCTCCTCCGGGGACGATGCCCCCCGCCGACCCTCCCCCGGGGTCGGCGGGGGGCGTTTCGTCATGCCGTCAGGGCGCTGATCGCGTCCCGTAGCTCATGCTCGTCCACCGCCGTGTAGTTCTGGGTGGATGCCAGCGACAGATGCCGCATGAGCTGCTGCACCGTCACTGCCCGGGTCGGGGCCGGGCTCGGCGGTGATGCCCGTCTCCAGCCACTCGACGGGGACGCCCGTGGCGAGTGCTAGCGTCCAGCATGTGAGAACTTCCCTCGGAAGTCTTGCGCGCGTCATGCGCCATAGTGACATGATGCCGCTATGGCCCCCAACACCACCGATGACCTGATCGGCAGCGTCGAGGTCGCCCGGATGCTCGGCAAGTCCCCACGCACCATCCACCGCCTCGTCGAGGTAGGCGCCCTGACCCCCGTCCTCACCGCACCCGGCGGCGCACACGGCGCCTACCTGTTCCGCCGCGCCGACGTCGAACGTCTGGCCGCCGCATGAGCCCTCCCGGCGAGCCGCCCACCAGCCTCAACCTCCAGGCCAATGGAGAGTCGCAAAGCGGATACCTGTCCCATCGCATCCTGACGCGAGAGGCCGCGAAGGTCTGCGCCGACCTGGGCTACCACCACCTGCATGGTCCGCGCCTAAGGCTGCTCGTCAGTCGGTTCATCGACTCCGGCCGCGCCGACCTCGACTTCCGCACATGGTTCCTCGGCTACGCCGACCCGACCGGCGAGACCGCCGTACGAAACGTCGCAAAGGAGATCGGCCGTGGCTGACCCCACATCGGGAATCACCTGCCCCGACATGCGGCGCATCGTGCGCGAGGCCATCAAGGGCGGATGGGTGTTCGTCCGGTGGACTGGCACCAATCACGCCGAGATCCAGTGGCCTCCGACGGGACAGGTGCTCCGTTTCGGTGCGACCCCTTCCGTTGCGTCATGGAAGTCACTGGCGACCGAGATCACGAAAGTGTCGGGCGTCGAGGTGTGGCGGAAGGGCAACCGGAAGCGGTCGCGCAAGGGCTACACGACGGTCGACCCCCAAGTCGAGGCAGCGCGCGTGAAGCACCAGTCCACCTACGCCCTCAGGCTAGCGCGGGAGCGCCAGGCTCGCGCCCTCGCTGCCGCCGAACGCAAGCGCCGCGAGATCGAACAACTGATGCGCCCATGAGCCCCCGTCGCCACCCGGCTGGGAGTCCGGGCGGCTGACGGGCCGGGGCGGGCCGTCCCGGGTGTCCCCACCCTCTCCCTTCCCGGCCCGCCCCACTCCCACCCCACTCCCACCACTCCCAAGGAGCACACCATGAGTGACATCGTTTGGCAGGACCAGCCCACGGATGGGCGAGCAGGGGCCGGGAAGAAGCCGGACCTCACCGTTCCGAACGCACTGCGAGAGAAGCCGAACACCTGGGCACTCGTGATAGAGAAGGCCGCCGCGTCGAACGCCAGCTACATCAAGAAATATGAGCTCACCGACGAAACCCGAGACGGCCTGCGACGCATCCGCGCCGTCCGTGATATCCCCCGCTGGAATGTGAGGGCCGGCGACCTGGGCGGCTGGCTGGAATCTGAGGCGAACCTGTCGCAGTTCGGCGACGCGTGGGTGTTCGGCGACGCGCAGGTGTCCGACACCGCGCGGGTGTTCGGCGCCGCGCAGGTGTTCGGCGACGCGCGGGTGTCCGGCGCCGCGCAGGTGTTCGGCGACGCGCGGGTGTTCGGCGCCGCGCAGGTGTTCGGCGACGCGCAGGTGTTCGGCGACGCGCAGGTGTCCGACACCGCGCGGGTGTCCGGCGCCGCGCAGGTGTTCGGCGACGCGCGGGTGTTCGGCGACGCGCAGGTGTCCGACACCGCGCGGGTGTTCGGCGCCGCGCGGGTGTTCGGCGACGCGCAGGTGTCCGACACCGCGCGGGTGTTCAGCGACGCGCAGGTGTTCG
>Ga0208644_1001271_pt1 | contig 21369 bp, 28 predicted proteins | sample VirMetDEL_Nov_18_FD_184517 | JGI IMG/M metagenome (GOLD analysis project Ga0208644, IMG submission 184517) | Aqueous microbial communities from the Delaware River and Bay under freshwater to marine salinity gradient to study organic matter... | ecosystem: Environmental > Aquatic > Marine >...
AGATGGCATTTTAATTCTTAACTCTTTATAAAATGAATGATAAATTCGATCCCGTTTTCTATTTCCTCAGAGCTCTGCTGGTCATAAGCCTTCTGAGTGTCGTAATCTTCTTCGGCATAACTAAACTGTTTTCTTAAACCAATAACAAATGAAACACATACTGATAATTGCTTCCGTTTTACTACTTCCCCTATCGGCTGATGCTGTAGGGATTAAACAGGTCACTCGACAGTCAGTTCCTGCGAAGATGACTATCATCTCCGGATGTGAAAACAACGGCGTCATACGACGATCAATGGCCCAAAAGAACTGGCAGGCCAAATGTAAGAAACGACAACGTACACGACTTCGTAATACACGTGCCCGAAAGAGTCAGATCTTAAACAACAACACACCACGACTTAGATCTAGCCGAGTGTCGAGACCAAAAGCCACAACCACTACAAAGATATCCAGTCTTTCACCACTTCAACAACGCCTTCTTAAGCTGCTCGGACGGGAAAAGATACAAAACAATCTGAGCATAAACGTTTCATCGCCGATACGCCCGGAGTATCAACGGCCCGTCCGACGCTCAAGAGGGACTTATGATCCTTATTATCGCCCAGGGAAATGAAAACACTATCAATCGGCATCGTACTTGGAATCTTCATAGGTTTCGGGATTGGGTCACGGACCTGTAAGCAGGAGGTCAATCAAGTGATCGAGACCCTTGGATCGGAATGCACAGACGCATTGTCCTACCACAGTAACCAGATAACACTGCTCAATAACCAATTAAAATAATGCCTGCATTAGAACTTGTAAAAACAACTATGAACTTTGGTCTTTACCGAGAGACAAGTGCATCACAAAATAAGAAACATTAACCCATGACTAAAAAACAACGACTCGAACTCACATGGATTGGCAAAGATGAACCAGTCAAACTAGAACCTCGAACCTTGATCGAAGATCCGAGTAAATCACATGGTGATGCAAATTCAGGTAATATGCTGATTCATGGAGACAACTTGTTGGCTCTCAAGGCCCTAGAGCAGGACTATACTGGAAAGGTGAAGTGTATTTACATAGACCCGCCTTATAATACAGGACAAGCTTTTGAGTATTATGATGATGGACTGGAGCATAGTATTTGGCTGAATCTAATGAAAGAGCGACTGACAATATTGAAAAACTTACTTAGTAATGATGGAGCTATTTTTGTGCAGATTGATGACGTAGAAGGAGCTTATTTGAAAATTTTAATGGATGAAGTTTTTGGTAGGCAGAATTTTATTAACACAGTCTCGGTTAATATGAAGAATGTTGCAGGCGCGTCAGGCGGAGGACAAGATAAAAAACTGAAAAAGAATATTGAGTACATACACATTTATGCGAAAAACTATGATACTTTCTCGTCATTTGAAGGAGTCTATGATTATGTACCAATTTCAGAAATGGTTGAAGAATACAGAGAAGAAGGAAAAAGCTGGAAATATACTTCTATTTTGTTTCATGAAGGAGATAAAAAATACGTGGGATCAACTGTTGATGGTGATGGAAATGAAATAAAAATATATGTTAGAGAAAATCCAGTCTTCAAATCTATAAATCAGATTATGAAAGAAGGGCAAATAAGCGAAAAAGAGGCTTATGATAAATATGCTCCAAAAATTTTTCAAACAGCAATGCCTCAAAGCTCAATTAGACCTCGAGTTCTGAAAAAAGTTTCAGAGTTAGGAATAAATGAAGATTTTTACTCAATAGAATATGTACCAAAGACAGGAAGAAATAAAGGTCGTTTATACGAACAATTTTATAAGGGTGGCAGTTTCAGGCTTTTAGCTTGGTTAAGAGATGTGTCCGAAGAAAAAGATGGAGTATTATGCAAAAAAGAAGCACAGGGAACCTATTGGAATTTTGCAAGTGAGACCAAGAATTTAACGAAAGAAGGTAAAGTTAATTTCCCTAATGGTAAAAAACCAGAAAGATTGGTGGAAAGGTGTATTTTAATGGCAACTAATGAAGGTGACATAGTCCTTGATTCATTTCTCGGTTCAGGAACAACTGCTGCTGTAGCCCATAAAATGGGTAGAAAGTGGATTGGCATTGAACTTGGAGATCATGCCTACACTCATTGTAAGGTGAGAATGGATAAAGTGGTGGACGGAGAGGATCAAGGAGGAATATCTAAATCTGTAGATTGGAAAGGAGGTGGAGGCTATAAATTTTATGAACTGGCTCCATCCACAGTAACCAGATAACACTGCTTAATAATCAATTAAAATAATGCCCGCACAAGAATACTTTACCGGACAGCGCTGGAAGTCAGGCGATAAGGAAATGCTTATCGTTGACCGAGAACCAGGCTGGGTGACTGTGAATGTCACCAAGAAGATCACCTCACAGGCGATGAGGATGTGGATACGTAATAATAAAGCCAAACTCAAATGAACAAGATGGTCTGGTTAACACGGGGGCCATCCTCAGCATCAAAATCTTTTTTTCATACAAAAGGACGGGGAATTAAAGGGCCCCGTGAAAAACGTTAGCAAGAAAATGTGTGTGTTCAATAAGTTTCCTAGCCAGAGTAATCCCCGTGAGATAACTTTCTAACCAATTAACCAAATGAATAAAAAGCCATCGGCCTACGTAATCGGGAAAATTGTAAAAAGCCAACTTGTCCAACACCTAGACGAGTACGGAGACGATATCAACATTTTGTCTTCTAATGGCGCACAAGAGGGGGATATTTATTTGCTCCTGCGAGGCACCCCAGAAAACAAAAAGGCGGCAATGGAACTCTTTACCTCCTAACTACCCAAACCAAAATGAAAATAATTCAACAGGCCTTTTGTCGCCATGAGTACGAACCCATGACGGGATACGTAAACATATGCCATGACGAATGCAGAAAGTGTGGGAAGATTGTTTATAACGATTCTAGGGCATCCGAAACAGAGTTCGGCCCGTTCGAAATAGAATTAACCCCCTAAACAATAATGCCATATAATTTTGAAGAAAAAATATCTAGCAAAATGATCCGCCTAGGGATTAGTAAAATTGAAGTAGATGCTACGGAGGAGGACGGGAAAAAAAGAGTGTCTATAACAAAGGACGGGAAAAGCTACTTAATATGGATAAACCCCTAACCAATTAACCAAATGAATAAAGACTACACGGCAACGGAAGAACGCATCCGAGAACTCGTGCCACGGCTCAAGAGGCTAACTCCGGGATGTGCTATGCAGCTATTTGGAATAGCCCCCGCTGTAATGATCGGAAGCTTTTCCAATGAGTACTTTGAAGGGAGTTCGACCCCAGAGCAATCTCCTCTTACATATCATTTTTATCAACCCATTGCTGCCGGTGGATACAAGATAGAGAAGGTCGCTTCAAAAGCTATTTCCAATTTTCAAATCATCGGCCACCCAATACGCCTAGAGGATGTTCTTGAGGCTGTTGGGGACAGGGCTTATGATATCGTCGAGTTAAAATCAAAGCTGGGGTCAGTTCTTCGATATCTCTATGAACTATGGATTCCTGGCAAACCCTTCTCAGAACAGCCAGAAGAAACGAAGGAGTTTATTACTAATTTACTAAACCCATGAATAAACCAGAAGCCGCTCTCAACTTACAGCTCCGAACCATTGAGCGTTACGCCAATGCAGAAGGACTGAATATGATTAATGCCACACTTCAGTGGGTGCACAGATACTCAGAAACTGTGGCAAAAACTGTTGACATACTCGACGATGAATGCGATATAATTACACCAGAAATGTTGGAGATTGAAATTAGAAAGTATCATCCGGAATACCCCCTGGCAGTTTAATGAAACCAAAGAAACCTAGTCTTCAAGAAGTTTGGGAAGCTACCAAGAGTCAGGTTGGTAGAACGCGCCCATACGGAATTGATAAGCAGACCGAGATAAACACCTGGGTGGCAACCTACAAAGAAACCTTCTGCCATGTTGTTCCAGACCTTTTGAAGCGTGGAAAATACACAATTTCCGAGATCAGGCATATAGTGGAATCAACACAGGATCGCCTGTCTATTCAATTAATTAACACCTGGGGGAATGGCCATGAATGAACGAGAGCTCGGACAACTTCGCTGGAAGCTCGTAGACATTAATAACGACCTCGAGGGACTAAAAAAACAAGGCTCTAGAATACGGGACTGGCAGCTCCAGGCTATACAAGACCAGGTGCATCAGTGTATACTGGATATAGTAGATGCAGATAAACGTAACACCGGTATCAAAACCCCGGATGACACAAAGAGATAAATGGGCTAAGAGGCCCTGTGTTGTTAAATACCACAACTACTGCGACGAAGTTCGGAAAATCGCTAAGAACGAAAAATTTAAGCCCTCAGGGGCAATGCTGATAGAGTTCTATCTACCACTCCCGAAGTCTTACTCTAAAAAGAAACGGGAGGAACTTATGGGGCAACCTCATGAGCAAAAGCCAGATATTGATAATCTCGTAAAGGGATTACTCGATGCCTTATTAAAAGAGGATAAAGGGGTGCACACGATCATCGCCTCGAAATCCTGGGCAAATAATGGTATGATAGTAGTAAATAACCTCAAAGACTATGAAGCGTATACTTGATTGGCTTTACGAACTATTCCAACCACGACGACTTGGGGCTGACTGGCAGGATGATGAAAGGGACTATACCTTCGAACAAATAAAAGAAGAAGAGATGATAGGGTCCCCTCTTCCAAAATCCACCCAGAAGTTTGTTCGTATCAAAGACCAAAAGAGGACCATGCGATGTACCGCCTATGCCATGTCCTATGTCGTAGAGGTTATGCTCATGGCCCATGCAATAAAAAACAAGAAAGGATGGTCACGAGTATATATTGACGAGGACCAGCTGTGGGAGAACCAAATACTAAGAAACGCAAAAAGGGAAAACAAGCCTTATGACGAAATGAAGAGATCAATGGAAAAACGCGGCGACTGGCTTCACAATGCCCTCGGCTCTATCCTCGACAATGGAGCTTACTTTTACCGACAGATAGGGGCGACAAAAAAGAAATACCACGTCACCTTCGGTGGGTACTATCGTGTAGATAAGGACGGGACTCGCAAGCTCAGCTCCCTAGAAATAATGAAAAACTGTAAAAAGGTTTATGAAAAAGGTCATCCGACATACTCCGGACAGCGAATGAAGAAGCCTTGGTTTATTGGATGGATTATAAACGTAGCAAAAAACGCCATGGGCGGCCACTGCAATGTCACAACAGGACCAACGGATGAGAACTTAGTTGTAGTCCCTCAGTCTTGGGGAAAGAAGATCCTTGACGCAGGATACTCATATATTCATGGGAGCAAGCTCAACCTCATGTTTGGACACTATGTCCTTACGGGGATGAAGGTTAGAGAGGTTACTGACTAGGCTTTTTAGTGGCACACAAATAGAACGGAATAGAGATAACTGTTATGACGGTTTTAGAGATCCATCCCCAAAAAGCTGTCGTGATAAGCTGGGAAGGTGCCATTATCGCAGAGAAGGCTATAGGGAAGAAAATAAAAGAGTCTATGAATTGGGAGATAGAAGAGTATTTAAAATACTTCCATCCAGTCTCAATACCTTTCACTTGTGCAAATTTTATAAATACAGAATTGGCAACATAGAACGCCAAAAACGATCCAATGGCAAGGTTGGCGCTTGTATGGGATACGAGTTGTATCGCCTCAGATAATTCTCTCTGAAAATCAAGGTCTGGATAGGCGTTTAAAAGGTGGACCAAGATGAAACAGCACACCATAACAAAGAACCCAGAATTAAGTGTGTGCAAAGCCTTATCCCTTCCAAAATTCTGGTACGCGATAGCCATGACCATCATGACTCCTACATAGTAGGTCTCTACTACGTTTGTAGTGATTCCGAAGACGTGCATAAGCTTCCCTCCCAGAACAGCCACGAGAAACAAGAATAAATATAAAAGGCTCCTTAAAAAAGAGAGCCCCATGCGATTAGCAGTCCAAACCATAGTAAACGTGGTAATGGCAGTTGCTATTAATAAAAGCTCGCTATTCATCTTGTTTTATACTTACTCGTTTTGATAAAATTGTAAAGAGGTAATCCATTGCGTTTCCCCCCATATATCCTCCAATACCAGCCGCAGGTATAGCCCATTCAGGGTTAAAACCTATTACAACAGAGGTGAACACATACCCAGAGAACCCACTTACAATAATATTTGCCAACAGCTTTGGCCAAGCAAATTCCTCTTGTTGGTGAAGATACTCATTCAAATGCTTCGCCGCACCACCAGCGGCAGCAATGAGTGCATAAAAAACATCTACTGGAATCTTACTCATTTATTAGCAACTGATCGTCCATAAATAGCAACGACCCCACCTATTGCCGTTAAAAAGTTTTCTAGGATTGGTTGAAGCTCTGCTTCGGTCACTTGAATATCAAAAATACGCAGAACTGATGGAATTAAGAGAAGTCCAATTCCGATGTATGTTTTCTTGCCTTTGAGCATGGTAAATTATTAATTGGTCTCAGTATACCACAAGTAAAACTATTTGACTAAATTGCCGGTCTGGGGATACTTTGAGATTAGACTAGCGGTTACGATCTCTAGTGAACATAAACACGAATACAGGCCACTCCACGCAAAACAAAAAAGCAAATAGGACGTGTCCACCATTCTGGATTCACCACGTCCTACTGCGACCTCTCCAATAGCCTTGTCATAGAGACGGGCTATTTGTGCAATTGCAAACCCTTTGTTTTTCAATTGTAAATCAATTGTAAACTAGAGCTATTTGGTAGTTGAGTTCGTGACAATTTGTCACGAGCTACTTCTTCTTTTCCTCTTTTTTCACCTCTACAGGCTTCTGTGGGAGGAATTTCGAGAGAGCCTTTGCCACAACAATCAGGTTTTGTGCTTCTTGGGTTCCGCGGGTCTGAACGCGTTCCAAGAAACCGAGGGCTGCTTGTGCTACTGCAGGTTCCATGTGAAATGGGTTAATAATTATTTACGCCTTCTCCAGGTGAAGATTCCACCGAATAAGACGAGTATAAAATACACGAATGCCAAAAAAATGGAACCCCTGCCCGTCTTTCGGTTCTCTTCAAGCATGTTGTAGAGAAACTTCACATCAGCGAAAATCTTCTCTAGGAAGTACCCGCCTTTATCGTAATCCTTATCGTGCTGCTTACATGACTCGGGAAACAGTTCCGTTCTACGGCTGGTAAATTTACCTGGGCCGCAATAATATTTTTCTTCATCCATGTGTTTTTAGATTATTTGCATCTTAGGAATAAACGTAGCTCCCGCCGCGTCAGTTTCCTCAGATCCTATAGTATAAAAAGTAGATGGGCTGTTTTGGTTGTTGTAGGCCGTAGGAGCCCACGAATCACTAAGTCCTATATCCGCTAGACGAATCTCATCAAGCTTCCCGTCCCATTTATTCTGGGCTGCGCGAGCTCCGATGAAAGCCTGAGTTGTTGAATAAGACATCGTTCCGCTATGGGAATAACTATCAACCTCAGATCCATTGAGGAATAATTTCGCTGTTGACCCATTCCATGTGACCACAACGTGATACCAAGTCCCCGTAGAAATATTCCCACTAATCGTGTATGTGAGATAAGTCCACACATTTCCGTTACCTGTACCAATGGATGCGCGTAGATACCCGCCGTACAACCAAATACCCCATCCCTTATTGGTCGAGTCTCCATGATACATTATAACCCTGTCGTTGGTCGCATCAGCGTAGAACCATGCCTCCATACTCAAAGCAGAAGATGGCCTCAAGTATGTTGTTACCCCTGTTTCAAATACAGAACTATTAGACCCGTTGTATTCGTGACAATACCCGGCCAGTTTTCCCGCAACACTTGCCGTTCCCGTAGAAGATGCCTCGTCATCAACCTCGGAAGCACTGGAATCCTCAAGTGCGTCTACAGCCTCCTGCATGTGATGAACCCATATATGGTTTATCCATGTGTTGTGTTCTCCATAGGTGGCACTTTGAGCTGGTTCGCTCGCCCCACTGTTCCCATAGTAAATATAAAAATCCGTGTCAGAAGACCCTGAGAGCGTCCCAGAGGCTCTAAAATGCAATTCCCCAGTCTTAGACCCTGTATTGATAAAAACGATCTCACGGGGCAATTCTGTCGTCCCATCGGCCTTTGTCATTCTTATGTCAGCCCCTGTAGATTTTACATTGCTCCATATCCCATGACCTGATCCGAAATCAGACATGTCAACATACACCACATAATCGCTCAGATCCCCACTGACTTTTGTACTGTCAACAGTGATCTTGGCTCTATACGTCCAACTGGGGTCATACCATGCCATTTAGATTGCATCACGAGTAATAGAAGTTCCGTTAAGAGTGGCCGTAACCTTTTTGGTTCCGCCGGCCTCAAATACAAGATAGGCAATTCCTAATGTATTCAGGGACTCCGGGTTTACTTTTACCTCTCCCCCAACAGTTGTTTCAATATCTTGAAACTTAGTCAGAAGATCTGATTCGGCGGTAGAAGGAACGTGGTTGACCTGTTTTTTCCCAATAAACGCCTGAACCTCTGTCTTGCTTTCCCCTGTTCCGGAATATTCAACGTAAATAAGTTGTGTTCGTTTTACCAAAGCCCCCGTGTCGTCAGTAATTGCCACGGGAATCTCTTGGGTCTCTAGAGTGTTCCCATTGTCGAGCTGAAGCGTATCAACAACATTTACAGCCCCGATTGACGTGTCCGCCATAACGGTGACGTTGTTATTGATCTTACTGATGATGTCTGCGCGTGTATCCATAGTGGTTTTATTATAAAGTATTTTATTAGTCTGGTCTATGAGCAAGTCGAACATGAAGCCCTTTCGCAGCTGTAGTATGAATAGCATCCACCTGGACAGCAATCTCTTGTCCTTTTGTGAAAGACGTAGTAGTAAGGTCTGGCTGAGTTGCCGCGGTCGTAGAATCCCTCTCCCCAGACTCAATATCAATTTTATTGGTTGACATGATTGTTGTCCCAGCCAGATGAACATCGACCACCATGGTACCCGTTGTACCAGCTGTTTCAGTCTGTGCCATAAAGTAATCAGGATTTGAATCATCTTGTACAAACTCTCCATCATAAGGAGCTGGGAATCTAACATGAAGAACCGTCCCCGTCGCAACATCAGTCGTAGGTCCATATAGATCAAACGTGAAGAATCGAAGATTTCTGTTTGACCCATGAAGAGCATCCGCCGTAACCGCTCGCGTTGTATCTGTTCCTGCATCAACCTCAGCAATGGTGGTAAGTTCTACCTTACCGGCTGTGGAAGTCGTAGCCGCCGAAACAACTGCATCAACGTTCCCAGATGTGACCGTACCAACGGTTGTGATATTTGCTTGGGTAAAGTGTTCATTCGCGTCGTAGTTAGTAAGAGCATCATGGTCAATGTTCGCCTCGGCGACATCAATGTCAATTTCATTATTTCCTGTGTCGTCTGTGATTGTTACTTTAGATGAGCCTGCGTTGATTTTCTTAAACTCTAGGTCTACACCTGTCTTTTGTTTGAATACCCCAACTCCAGCAGTACCCACGTTAGAAGCTGTGTTTGCTTCACCTCCACCGCCAGTTGGTAAATTACCAATCTGTACTTTCTTAATAGACCCGTCTGTAATATCCTCAATGAGAAGCAAGTCCCCCGAATCAGGAGTGCCTATGTCTGTTTGAGGGCTTATGTCTACGTCAAACGTTCTACTTGCACTAATATCACCTCCACCAGAGAGTCCCTCACCAGCAGTAAGGGTTACTGCCGTGTGATCAATGTGTTCATTTGCAACAAAGTTCTGCGCGGCATCATGGTCTACCACGAAATCCATATCTCCCGTTGCGTCTTGGTAGGTGATCGTAATCCCTGTATGCGTACCAGTGGCATTTGAAACCAACCCCCCTGCATAGTCTTCTACTTGTTCTTGGGTGAGTGTTGCGGTGATGTAGCCACTGTCGTTTGTCCACATTGAAATATTACCGCTTTTGTTGGTAAATGTATCAGTTGTAGCTTTCCCAACAAGGGTATCTGTTGCCGATGGAAGGGTTAGCGTATAGTCAGAAGCGAGAGAAGCCGCTGTTGTTAATCCTATGCTATTGGTTCCATTTGCCGTGTCTTCAAACAATTTAACTGTAGCCTGTGAACCAGACCAGCCTAGAAATTCATAAGCCCCTGCACCTTTTGATTGAAAAGCAAGCCCAACATTTGCATCGCTTCCGTAAGAGTAAAGTATAGGGCTACTTCCTGTTACATTATTTCCTATTTCGAGATAGTTTACTGCCGAAGCATTTTTGTGGAACATTAGTAGTTCATTCCCTGAATCATCAGTTATTCCGTCGTGGTGGTCAAATGAAATAGTAAATCCGTTTGTATCTAGGTTTCCTCCTAACTGTGGAGTGGTGTCTTCTATTACATTCTTGAGGAATGTAGAGGCAAGCATGTCATCTGTCACACCCCCCGTAGCAATATCAATGTTTATTTCTGTATCTGGCGACTCTGTGGCTGTAAATGTAGAAGCGAAGTCTAAGGTTACAATGTCAGCCCCTCCAACTTGAGAGCCGTTGCTCTTAACAGTAGTCATCGTTCCCGAGCCTGCTCCCGCCGCCTCAAGACCAATCAATCCTGTTGCATTGTCATAAGTAAGAACATAATTATCTTGTCCAACTCCAACTGTTTGATCTGCGTCGAATGTAAGGTTTCCAACTGTTACATTACCAGTTCCGTGAGGCGTGATGTTAATATCAGCATTTCCTGCGTCTGTAGAGATTGTCACCCCCCCACTACCCGCATTTACTGTAGTAATACCTGAACCTCCTGGATCAAGAGTGAGATCACCATTTGTTGATGTTGTTATCGTTAGTCCACCCGTAGCCCCTGTAATAGTTGTCACTTCGTCAATTCCGATAGTTGAAACATTCCCTCCAAATGTAGCATTTCCCGTTGCATCAATGTAAGCAATCTCTGTAGTTCCTGCTTCAAATGTAACAAGCTTTTCTGTACCGGTAATGGATTCCCTATTTGTTCCGCCGTCTGATTTCCATCCTGCAATTCTAACTACAGCATCAGAAGGGGAGTTTACACCTATGTTCCCCACAATAGCAACTGCCCCGTTATCTCCATCTGAAAACCCTTGCAATGAAACACCACCATCAGAAGAAGCGTCTCCGATAAAACCGTTAGTGGTAGCGTCAACCCAACCAAGACCTGTCATTGGACTAGCGAATGATTCGTCTGTTTTGTGGAATGTTATATGCCCATTACTTCCTGCGGTATCAGAACTGATATTAGTTGCTCCTACAACATCAAGTGCATACTCTGGGTTTGTGTTATTTATTCCAACATTTCCATCGGACTTCACATATACGCTAGGGCTTGTTGTGCTGTTATTTACATACAACCCTAAACCGTGGCTGGTATTAGTCCCAATCCCGAAAGAATCTTCCCCTGTGACATCCGTGGCAAACATCTGAGAAACCCATCCCGTACTCGTCAAGAAAGTGGCAAGTGTTGGGTCGGCTGAGGTTGCTGCAAGCTGAGTAATGTTCAGCGGAACTTCCCCTGAAACTGCCTCGACATCAAGTGTTGAATCTGGTGTAGAAGTTCCAATACCAAATCTGTTGGTAGAGCTATCAAACCGAAACTTCTCTTCAAGAGAGGCCACCTCCGTTCCGTCGTCCTTAGCGTAGTAAACAAAGTCGGCATTGTATGACCCATCATCGACCAGTTCAATAACACCTTGGTATTTATTCCCTGTGATCCCTGTATGATAAAGACTAATTCGTCCGTAGTTCCCCACCCCTCCATCATGCGAGAGGTTAAACGTTGCTTGCGTAGCATGCCCTATATCTAGATGAGCAACAGGACTTGTATTATTAATTCCCACAAACTCAGTATTTGCTCCTATTGTGATCTGTGGAGTAGCACTCGCATTGTCGTTGGCCAACAATATCAAGTCATTTGTTGTCCCCGTACCATTCTTACTTGAAACAATAGCGTTAGTTCCTGCCGGCCCAACTACTCCGTTTGTATCAAGACCCATCCAAAAGTAATTTGCATTATCTATATCATCACTGTCTCGCATACTTACATAAAGGTCTGTTCCTCCCCCTGATTGACCTGACAAATCTAATCCTCCTTGTCCGTAATCAACCTTAAGTTCTAGCGGAATTGCCCAGTCATGACCTGCTGCTGTGATAGTGTCAGAATCAGCTGTAATCTCTACCTGAGCATGAGTGTTCAGTGAGCTTTGATTAAACCGAGCTTTCCCGTTTCCGAGAATAGCAAAGTCATCAGTGTTTACATCAAGGGCCGTAATGCTTGAACTAGTTCCCGCTGTTATAATTTGCAGTCCATTTCCTAGAGCGTTTGTGTTCTCAAGGTATCCAAGGAATCCAGAAGCCTGTCCTTTCTCTACATGAAGGGCTCGTGTTGGCGCAATTCCAATCCCCACATCGTCTGCAAAATAAGCGCCCCCCCCACTGTCTATATAGAACAACTCAGTTAGGCTGTTATTTTTAGCTACAAAGTATTTAGCTGAGTACCCAGACTGCCCTACAACATTAACTCCATTATTAACGTCTTCGGCCTCAATATTGAATTGCCCAGCAATATCAACCGTAGCACTCTCAGAGAGATAAAGTTTATTTGTTGATTTGTCATACAAGAAATTTGACTCAGCATTTTCCTTTGAGTCTGTAGAGCTGTCATAAAATAGAATTTCCCCATCAGAGAACCCCGAACGAGCAGCTCCCTGCATATCTCCCCATAAGATCTTTTTATGATCCGCAGCCGTTGCGTCGTAATAAACTAGGTAGTCAGCAGCAAGATCTATTCCTGTGAACTCAGTAAGACCATTCACATCAAGTGCTATATCTGACCCGCTGATCTGAACACCATCAGAAGCAGTAATGTCAGTAATATCAGAAAGGGTATGCGTATGTCCAAGTAGACTAATCTCCACCTCTGAGCCAGCAATCCCGGCCTTCCACACATCGTCCGTTTCATCCCAAGTAAGAGCTGAGTTAGTCGAAGTGCCTCGGTTAATCTCGATTCCGGCGTCTTCTGTAGGAGCACCAGTAACATCGGAGTTCAACTCAATCACATTATCCGCAATTGTGACCGTTTCTGATTCAATAGTGGTCGTCGTTCCTTCTACAACTAGGTTCTTAACCCGAAGATCGGCATAGTCGCTGTCAGCATTGTTTCTTATTTGAAGCTCTCCAGAAGAGTTTTTCAACTGGACCTTGGTAGTCAAACCCACCTGCAAAGCTCCATGAGCCCAAACATCACCCGCTTCTCCCGTCGTTCCTACCTGCAATGTGTTTGAAGCGGCTGTGTATGTAAATGCGTTTTCACCTGTGAAGTTAGTTCCATTTCCAATAATTACGTGTCCGTTTGTTGCTGTAGCTCCGTCTAGAAGGTTCACCTCACCCGCTGTTGCTGTTACATCTGAAATATCTGATTGTGTATGAGTATGAGATGCTGCTGCAATACCTGCCTCAGCAAGAGTGTTGTTGATCCATTCCGCCCCGTCATACTTTAGGATCTCCCCTGTTGCCACAGATGTAATTGTGGCATCCGTAAGGTCGTCCATTCCCCCAACTCCTCCGCCAACCGTGGACCAGGCTGACCCATCGTACACACGGATTCGGTCATTATCGGTGTCGTAATACATAGACCCGATATCGTGATTATCAATTGTTCCTTCAATGGCTCCTGCGATATTCGCCAATCGAAGACCGGCATTAAAGTCTCCATCAATGTTACCGAAATAAAGCTGTTTATTGAAGATAGTCTCTTTCATGTAGACCTTTCCCGTTCCGGCTCCTTCGATATAAACACTATCGTTTGTATCTTTCCCCGTAATAAGTCCGTCTCCACCATTCGACCCAAGCGTAAGGTTTCCTACGTCCAAGTCTGTAGACATGGTGACCGAACCAATCAACAAAGATGTCCCTGTGACCGAAAGCCCTCCAGCACCAATAGTAACGGCTCCTGCATCATCATACGTAGGGGCATTTGTACTACTCTGAATAAGTCGTCCCGAGGTTCCGTCAAAGCGAGCAATTGAGTGATCTGCAACAGATGGCCCCCCGTCTATATAGGCGACATCCCCCAATCCCTCTAGATTAACAGACCCACCCCCGTTATCCACAAGATTGAGAGCTGCGGGAGCAACCGCAGAGGTTTGAGGCTTGAAATTCAACGTAGTTACCGATGATACCGATTCGTCATCGATAAGTTCTACGGTGGTGAGTCCTGCCCCACCCCCTCCAGTATCCAGGGAAAAAGACCCGTCACCATTGTCGGTTAAGGTTCCATTCGTAACTTTGAGAATCCCCGGAGATCCTGCCGGAGATCCGTCCTCTTCCTGTATCCGCAGTATGTCAGTTCTTCCCATATCATAATTTAAAGTTATCTCTTACGAATTTATCAGCTCTTCCCTTCTTGAGCTCATCCTTTAGCCTGTCCGCCTTTACGTCCAACCTCTTCTCTGCTTCAACTATTAACTCAACCTTAGCATCAAGTGCTTTAGATTTTTCTGCGAACCCAGCCTCAAGAGCAGCAAGTTCTTTGTTTTTTGCCACAACGGCCTTCCTTGCGTCATCTAGCTCTTTCGTAACATTCGACAACTCTTTCTTTGCCACTGATAGCTCCTCAGAAACCTGAGCAAGTTCTTCATCAAATTTCTTAATATTCTTTGTGTTAACCTCAAGAACAGCAACAGCGAGATTATTGTTGTTTACTGCCTTCTCAAGTTTTCTCGACACCTCCTCCACGTCAGAAGAAAGGTTTGTCTTGCGAGAAGAAAGTGCGTCAACCTCCTTCTTTAGGACAGCTAACTGCCCCTCCAGCTCTATCTTTGCCTTCCGATTCTCAAGCTCAACCTCAGAAAACGCTTTCTGTATCTCGGCATTTCTTTCTAGGGCATTTACTCGTTCATCATTTAGACCGCATATTTCTTTTTCGAGAGACTCCTTCTGGCTAACAAAGCCCTGAATCTCCTTCTTGTTTTGGAGTTTTGTTTTCTGAAGCTCCCCGGCGGCTTTCTCCCTAGCCTCAACAGCACTCTGTGCATCAGCCTTTGCCTGAGATATGTCAGCGTGGACACTTTCAAGCATTTCTTTCGCTGCCTCAATGTCAGACCCAACCCCCTCTAAAACAAGCTTTTCCCGATTAATAGCGTCGGTAGTTTCTTTGAGCTTGCTTTTTGATTGGGCCAACTCTTTCGCAGCCTTTTCGATGTCCTTTGTTTTGGTAGCCATTAGTTGTTTTCAGATACAGAACAAGTAACTGTCACCTCACCCTCGGTTCGGGCTGTAACATTTGCAGTAACCCACTTAAGATGGTTCGTATTGACTTCTACCTGTCGATAGTCATCAGCAGTAGCTACGGCAATACCTGTGTCACCATCAATAGTAGATCCGTCTTCTAGATCTTTTACCTGAACATAGTCCCACATATTTGTGACCGACTGAGCTGATCCGAATGTTGGTGGGTCATCCTGGGTTGAGCCCTGAAACTTTACCGTCAGCGCTGCGTCAGCACCTCCGTCAGTAGCAAAAGTAAATACAGCGTGCCGCTTGTCGCCAACGTAAATAGGCTTCCCAGCTCCTGTTGTTGCGGCTGCGCTCAGGACGGTGTAGGTTTGTAAGGTATCGGTCATTTGGGGGATAGGTTAGTTGATTCAATTATATCATATGAGACTCAAAATTGATAATCTCATCTCAACCCCCAAAAGGGGCTGAGTGAGACTACTAGGTAGAAACAGTTGTAGGAACAAGAGCTGCTGATTCATCAACAGCGTTGACTACGTAGTTTTCAACACAGAGACATGACCCTGGGTCAAAAGCCGTTTCAGGAGCAGTAGCAAACAATGTTCCGATACTGTTGTAAGAGATCTTACCAGTAAAGGCGACATTGAGGTCGATACTGTTCCCAGCCGTTGTGTCAGAGTTGTAGAGATCGTTGTTGCGAATAACAAGGTTCGTTCCAACAGCTCCTTCACCAACGATTACTGCGTCAGTAAAGTCTCCGTAGAAACTATTGTTTTCGATAACAACATTATCTGCATCGTCAAGACGAATCGCTTCGGCACATCCAGCTGCGTCTTCAGCGATGAAGCTACAGTTTCGGATTTCTGCATCGTTCACTCCGTCAACATCAACCATCGTAATGAAGTCGTCACCAGTCTCATCCCATTCAAATCGAAGATCTTCGAGGACAACGCCAGCAGCGTCAACGTTAACACCTACTACTACAGCAGAGATGCTTGATTTAAGAACGAAGTTTTTGAAAACAGTATTTGCTCCGCTGATGTCGATAGAACCAGCCGTAGCGGTGTAGGTCAAAACAGGGCGATTAGCTCCGTGACCAAGACCGATAATCTGGATTCCGTCTACATCAGGGACAATGCTTGTTGCGGCGGCTACGTTTTCAGCGTGACCAGGAGCCACGAGAATAACGTCTCCAGCATCAGCAGTACAGGCGTTGATAGCTGCATCAATCGTGCTGTATCGTCGCGCGACTCCTTCTTCGTCGTGGGTCAAGAGACCGTCGATGTCGTTGAAGTTAGCATTGCTGCTATCAGCAACCAAGAATACTTTCCCGGTTGTTGGGCGGATACCATGCACTCCTGATAGGACAGCTTGCCCATATCCTGAGTTTTGATTAAATTTTCCCATAATAGATTTAGTTAATTGATAGTTTTTCCTCCTGCCTCCGTACTATCAGTTTAGAGAGCGTCGTACTCGGCTCTTGGGAGCGTGTACCCGCTGCCGTGTTCAGTTTTGAACCGGACAACAGATCCATCCTCCACAACTGACGACTTCAAGATTCGATACTTTCCGTCGGCCAGTTTGTCAGCAAGAAATTTGCTGTGAGATTCCTCTGGGAGGTCAGTCGGGGTTTCCACCACAACTGATTCCTCCTCAACAGACTCTTCAACAACTTCTTCAGGAGCTTCGGGAGCGGCAGCGGTCTCCTCAACCGCCGCCGTTTCCTTCACCCCTTCATCCTTTTTCTTTGTAGGCATGATTTAAGGGGTTACTAATTACGCAGTTCCGTCTCCACTAGAAAAGTGGATAAACCGAGAACCAACGACACAGATAGACCAAGAACCACGAGCAGAGTAAGTGATGGTGTCAGTAGACACATCCTCTACGTTGTCAGTTCCAAGAGCTTTCTGATCGGTGATTTCTTTAGGTTCACGCAAATTAGGTTCTTCCAAGACGTCCAAGTAAGCCGTAGAGATGTCGCTAGAAGCAAGACCCCAGTACTTAGCTTTGGTTGCGTCAACGCCACCGTTAGCGTCCGTAGCAACACGAGAAAGTTTCACGTGTTTGTACTTAGCCTGGTAAACGTTTGGAACACCTGCATTTGGTGCAGACACAGCAGCAGATGCTTGAAGCAACTCACGAGCCGTGTTCATCGTGTTTGGATCATCGGTGGTCCAGAGAATGTCGAATGGTGCGGTCATTTTTTCACCGAACTGGTTCAACGTGTTCTCTGAGATTTGTTTTTCAATAGCTTCCAAAGATCCTTTGGAGAGCTGTGGGTTACCAGCAAGCCGGTTTCGGTACGTAGAAGAAGATCCTCGGAGAGTGTGAGCCGTAGAGAACAGAGCGAGAGTGTCCCCAACAGCCGTATCTACCGAACGACCATCCATGTCCGTATAACTGGTTGCAGTACCAAACGTAATACGGTGCTGGAGATCCAGTTCCATACGTGCTGATACTTTCTTAGCCAAATCTTTAATTCGGCGAAGAGCTTCAGGGTATTTACCCTGGTTTCGAGCTTCCCAAGTGATTCCGACGTCCTCACCGAATCGGTACACTCGTCCAACTTTGGTGTAACCCAATTGGATTCGTGACTGTTCAGCTTGGTCGCCTTCTCCTTTGTAGGAAGCGTATTCGTTCGTGTCGAACTCGTTGTATTCACGAGTATTCCCAGAGTTTGCTGGGAAAATTCCAACACGAAAGATGCCCGATTGACGAGCTTCAGGTCGGATAGATTCAACCCCTTGTGTCCACATGTATGGAGCGAGTCGAACGAAATCCGAGAAAGTGGCGGTATTAACATTAGGTGTAGAAGCCATTTTATCGTGTTAGTTAAGAATTAAGCAGTCTCCGTAGCTGGGAGATCAAAAGTACACACACCTTCCGTAGAAGATATGAATTTAACGATTCGAGCTCCTTTACCAGCCGTATCGACTGCAAGAGATTTAGAATCGGAATGAATTTCAACTGTTCGGAAAACATCGGCAGCCGTAAAGGTACCAGCTCCAACAGAGAATTTCGCTCGCGAATAACGAGAGGTTGGGACCCAAACTTGTTTCAGTTTTCCTGCCGTAGCGTAATCACTATCAGTTGCAGCGATTGGTTCAGCAAGGATACCGTAGAAGTCAGATCCCGTTGCGTTTTCTGTACCCATCTGGGTGAGGTTTCCAGTAACATCGTTACTAGAAATTTGAGGTGCAAGCACTTCTCCTTCTTCGATAGCCACAGAAGCTACGATAGGAGATTCGCGCAATACCCATTCACCGTCGAAAGGCAAGAAGTTTTGAGTTTCGTTAGCCATTTTTTAAACGAGATAAGGAAGTAGTAGATCTACCACTCCTTTAGCTCATCTAGTTCGACTGACAGTACCTGAACATTTCGTTTGGACTCATGATGACCGAAGATCTTTCGATCCTTGATCGACTGAGCGCGCTGTAGATTCATAAGGATACTTTGATTGATGTAGTCAATGTACTCGAATGGTACCGAGTACTCTTTGAGTGTTCCAATCATGTCATCTATGACATAAGCGCACCACCGTTCTCGCAACAAAGAGAGGTCAATGCCTTCCTCTGTTTTGATTTTCTCGAGAGTCTCTGGGGTGAAGTGCAGGATTTCGTACTCATCCAGCCCTTGAGCTGTTTCATACTCGTCTCCACGCTTCTCCTTGATTGCCTCAAGCTTCACGGCGATAAGTCCGTTTGAGAGTTCTTCTTCCTGAAGAATTTTCTGGTTTCCAATATACATTAGTTTACGAAGGTTAAAGGGATACGGTATTCTTTGTCGTCATGACTGAAAATTGCACGAGAGACGCCGTCAATGGTTTCTGTACCTTTGAGCTTTACGTCAACCTTGGAGGTCTTGTAGACTGCGAAGTCCAAGTAAGACATCTCTACAACGTTTTTCTTTTTAAGCTCTGCGATTTCTTTCTCCTTCTCCTCTTTCTTTTTAGGATCAACGAGACGTTCATACGCTTTCTGAGCTTTTTCGAGAGCCCCCTGATCATCGAGCGTGAGCTCCATGACTTGATTTTCCACGGCGTCCTTTCCGGTTGAGACGTGGTCTCGCAAGAGGCGCCAAGAGGTGACGATTCGAGGGGTGTCTTCGTCATCACGCTGATACACTGTCACTTTCACGGAAGTTCCGTGATCGACATTTTCAGCGTAACGAGACAAACGTTGCTTGTCTGCAACTTTCTTTAGAATATTATTTTCCTTTTCCAGCGCTTCCATGCGCTTGACTAATTCTTGAATGGTTGTCATCTAATAAGTGGTTAAGAGTTATAGTTTTACTCCCGCCTGAGCGGCTAGGAATTCCATACCAGGGGTTATCCCCGACTTTGTTTCGGTCTTCGATTTCGTGCGACCTCCTCCGGCAGATACTTTCTTTGCTTTGGAGACCGTCTTCTTTTCAAGACCGGCTAATGGTATAGCTAAACTAAGGGCTTCTGACGCGCTTATTGGTTGTCCATTCTTCTGAAAAGCAGAAAATTCTTCAAGAAGTTTGGCAACTTTAGCACTCTTGAGAATAGATTCTTTTGAGATGCTGTCGTTGTCAGCCGCATAGTCGTTAATGGCTCGTCCTATATCGTCCTTTGACCAAGGCATACGTCCAGAAGTCTGGACAGTTTCCTTACCTCCTCCCGCAAGATCCACCTTGTAAGGCCTCTCTGCGTCAGAGCTCCAAGTCCATTCTGGAAAATCAGATTCCAGTATTTCTTGGCGTGCGTCATCGGTTTTGGCCTCTATGAAATCTTCAATAGCGGCCTTCATATAGTGTCGAGTCCTCCATCCACAGGCTTTCGCAATAGCGTCAGCCTTCTTGGGCGTATTCTTATAGATCGAGAAGAATAACTTCGGCTTTGGAGTGTCACCGAACATTTTATCAATGTCATTGGCAACGTGCTCCGAATGCACAACGTATTCGTCCCCATCTTTTGAAATATCTCCCTCAGCAAGCTCTGGGTGTCGCTTGACTTTCTTGTACGTTACATCTTCGGGTTCTTCCAGGAACGATTGAAGCGTCTCTTCGCTTTCTTCCGGCTCCACCGGTTGTTCTGGGTCCTCCTCAGGTGTCTCGTTTGGCAGTTTGGGTTCAGCTTCCTCGCTGCCGGCAGAGGATGGCTGATGGCCCTCAGGTTGTAGATCCGCACCGTCCTCCTTCCCTTCAGAGGTTGGTTCATCTACAGGTTCACTCACATGAGTGTCATCATTTAACATGAGACTATGGGTTAGATGAATAAAAGAGCAGCGTACCATTAAAGGTACAAACCCATTGTAACACATAAAACAGAAAAAGAAAAAACCCCGCCGAAACGGGGCCTAATCACTCAACCAAGAGTGGCTACATTATATCATCCTGATCCTCTGAGTCAATCTGCTTGACTGACTCAAGAATCCATTTGTCCAACTGAATCATCTTATCCAGCATGAACGAGAGAGACCGAGGGTCGTAGTCTTTGAACTCAGGATCATCCTTATCAAGGATGGCGTCCTTCATTTTGTACATCCAGTCGAGTCGAAACTCTCCGGTAAGTTCTAAAAATGTTTCCCCTGACGACAGGAGCATGGCACGGTCTGCCTCACTGAGTTCTTTGAGAAAAAACTCTGGATCAGAGGCCGATTCCAGCTTCTTGTTGTCCGGAAGGGAGAGCAGGCGTTTGACGAGGTTGTGAATTTTCATCTTGTTTAAAATTACTTTCTCCGCCGGTAGGTGTCATCTGCTGAATCGCCTCAGTGCTTATCTCCGGGAGATTGACCCCGCTAATATGGGCAATCTGTTTGGAGATGGTGATGAACCACTCTGGGGTCATCTGAGGGTTAACGGACTGAAGGAACTCAAGCAATTGCTCTCGTTCGAGGAAGCGAGACCGTTTAATCAGCGTAGACCGGTCAATTATAACATTGAATTCGTAATCGGCAATCTTCTTCACGGCCTCAGTGATAGAGATAGTTGCCGCGTTGTTTCCCTCTGGTGTGTGTTCGTCGTACTTGGTGAAGTTGATCTTCACGTCGTCCAGACCAAACCCTTCGTGGGCGATAATGAATGCCAGGAAGGTTTTAAGCTCATGCTGGTACTGTGGAA
>Ga0208644_1001272_pt1 | contig 21360 bp, 27 predicted proteins | sample VirMetDEL_Nov_18_FD_184517 | JGI IMG/M metagenome (GOLD analysis project Ga0208644, IMG submission 184517) | Aqueous microbial communities from the Delaware River and Bay under freshwater to marine salinity gradient to study organic matter... | ecosystem: Environmental > Aquatic > Marine >...
AAGAATTCCAAAAATTAGCAGAATTACATTGCACATGGCAAGAGATATCCGATTGGTATAGTGTGCCAGTTAGCACCTTACGAGACAACTTCGCTGATTTATATCAAAAGGGCACTACCAAAACGAAGCAAAGATTAAGACAAGCACAATTGAAATTAGCAATGAATGGTGATCGCAGTATGCTTATATGGTTAGGCAAGAATATACTGGGACAAAGTGATCAACCGATAAATAATGATAGTACAACTGTTCTACCATGGTTAGAACAGAATGATGAACATTCAAAACAATAATAATTGTTCCTATATGAAAAGTTGCCAGACATTCACATAACGTTCATCAGTACACAGAGAGACTCTTACCCCTAAGGGTCTCTCTACTTTATAGGGGTAAAGATATGAAGACAAAAGTTATAGAGGGAAACAATATAGATATTCTAAAAGGATATCCAGACAACTATTTTGACAGCATAGTCACAGATCCACCATATGGTATAGAGTTCTTATCAAAAGACTGGGATAAGAATACCGGTGCGATAGAAACCTGGGAACAATGTTTCAGAGTGTTAAAGCCAGGCGGATACATACTGGCGTTCAGTGCCGCAAGAACATATCACAACTTAGCAACAAATATAGAATCAGTAGGATTCGAAATCAGAGATCAATTGATGTGGTTATATGCATCAGGCTTCCCCAAAGCTCAGGATGTGGGCAAAGCCTTAAACAAAAGAGGCGTTAAAAACAAGTTAGAAGGCTGGAAAACAGCACTTAAACCAGCACACGAACCCATAGTAATGGCCCGCAAACCGTTTAAGGGTAGCGGTGTGGATAATGTGTTAAAATGGGGTGTAGGTGCTCTTAACATAGATGCCACAAGGATTGATTGGGAAGATGGAGAACAAGAAAAAGAGCAGAAATGGCGAGAAAAATATGGTAAAGGTAATGTGGGAGGGCCTACATTTAAGGGCACTAATTTTGAAGAACAAAAGAGAGGTGGCGAAATAGTAGATGCTCCTCCTGGCAGATTCCCCAGTAATGTGTTAGGTGAAGTTGAAGGTTATCAAAAGTTCTTCTATTGTCCCAAAGTTAGCCGTGCAGAGCGTCATTGCGGATTTGAAGCACCAGAACCAGAACCCTTTAACAATCCTGAGGATATGAAAAAACATCCACTATGGGACCCAAGCATAGGCACAAATAGTCATAGGCTTATGACAAAGATCAGAGAGCATCAGAAAAACAATCCTCTTGCTCATATACCCACAAATCCTGATGGTATGTTTACAGGATTCTATGAAAATGGTGAAAGCAATGAAACAGGTGGCAGTTATATAAACAAGCCTAAAGGCATCTATACAACAGGTGATGCTATGAGAGAATTAGGAGGGCGTTGGGAAAATCAAAAGACAGCCGCAGGAATAAAGGCTGTAGCAGTTGATAAAGATGGAAATACTATACCACAAGTCACACTACAAGCAATGGTGGAAAGCAAAGCATCAGGAAACAACCACCCTACCGTTAAGCCGGTGGCACTGATGAGATACTTAATCAAATTGGTGACACCACAGGGTGGTAAGATATTAGATCCTTTCACAGGATCAGGATCAACAGGTATGGCGGCTGTTGAGTTAGACTATGACTTTACAGGCTGTGAATTAGATCCGGATTATGTACATATAGCAGAAACCAGAATAAATGCCTGGAAGAACAAGACAGATTTAGAAAACAATCCACTACCAGAACAATGGTTTGAAGAAGAATGAAGTTAACAGATATACAGAAAGAAATAGTCAATGACGAAAATCGTTTCAAAATAGTTATAAGTGGTAGACGTAGTGGTAAAACAATGAGTGCCATTACCAGTCTAGCCAAACATGCCAGACATCCAAATCGCAAGTGTATGTATATTGCACCTTCATATAGAATGGCAAAACAGATTGTTTATGATGACCTATATCAGATGTTAAAAGACCGCAATTGGTTAAAGAAAGTAAATCAAAGCGATTTAGCATTTACACTAGTAAATGGTTCGGTTATATATTTGCGTAGTGCAGATAATCCAGACTCAATAAGAGGTATAGGTTTAGACTATGTGGTATTGGACGAAGCCGCTGATATATCAGAAGATGCCTGGCGTGCAGTTATACGTCCTACACTATCCGATAAAGAAGGTTCAGCAATGATTATATCTACACCTAAAGGCAGAGGATGGTTATATGATGTATATAATGATGCAAAACATCTAAATGATTGGGCGAGCTGGCAATTTACAACAGCAGAAGGCGGTATCGTAAGCGAACAGGAACTTGCTCAAGCACGTATTGATCTAGACGAAAGAACATACAAACAAGAATATGAAGCACAATTTGTTGATTATTCAGGACTTATCTATTATGCATTCGGCGAACACAATATCAAAGAAATGCAATTTGGTACAACAGAAAATATACCTTTACATATAGGTATCGATTTTAATATTGATCCTGGATGTGCTGTTATAGCCTTTCAACATAGTAAAGGTATACATATCTATGATGAAGTCGAAATATACGGTACAGACACAAGAGAAATGGTTTTTGAAATAATGAGACGATATCCGAATAGAAAATATATATGTTATCCGGATGCCAGTGGTGCACAAAGAAGAACAAGTGCCGGCGGTGTAACAGATCATATAATATTGAAAAATTCAGGATTTAACTTAAGAGTAGGTAGTGTTAATCCTAGTGTAAAGGATAGAATAGCAAGTGTAAATTCAGTATGTAAGAAAGATAATATGAGGTTGACAATAGATCCGAAATGTGTTAAAATTATAAAAGGATTAAGAAGTCACACATATAAAGAAGGTACAAGACAACCAGAAAAGAATGGATCAGTGGATTATTCACATTTTAATGATTCTGTAGGATATATGATCAATCACTTGTATCCAATGCGTGTGGAAACAAAACAAAAATATTCAGTCACAAGGAGAGCATAATGGCAAATGTAGAATACATAATAAAAGTGATAGAACCACACAAAGAGTATTTAAAACCTTTTGTCCAGCCCACATTGGACGATTGTAGGCGAGAAGCACAGGAATACTTATGGAGTAGACCAGAAGGAACAAAATACATATATGTAGCGGCAAGGATAAAAAATGCAAATTGACGAACAGTTGACAAAATGTCTAGTTATTACAAATTACAGAACCGGTAGTACATCATTTTGCATTGAAAATGGTAGAAAAAATAATTTAGTTAATCTATTCGAAATACTTAACGATAAAGATACCTATCAGAATGTAGACGAAGCCAGTAAGGTGTTAGAACACACAGATAATTTTATAGTTAAAGTTATGCCAGATCAATTTGCATATGATTATGCTAATTTAGAACAACTTATGAAACATAGTGATCAAATAATATATCTATATAGAAAAGACTTTACAGCACAATGTTTAAGTTGGATTGCTATGCAACATTTACAGGACTGGAATGTCAAACCACAAGAAGAATCACAATCCGCAGTAAATCATATTGTAGATATAGATCAAGCATTTGCAGATAAACATTCTAAATTAATTAGAGATAATAATGATTTTATAAAAGAATGTATAAAAAGATATCCTGCACCAGTATATGCATATGAAGATATAAACAACGGAAAACCTTATAAAAGAGTATATGATTGGAAATATATGCCCTTTATAAAAGATTATAACACAAAGGAAATTTATAATGAAACAATCGTATAAAGTATGGGATAGTCAACGCAATTCAATGACACGTTATACTCCTAAAGAACTATATAAGATAGTAGTTGATTATCCTAAAACAAACAGACAATTAGAATTTATAGGTATGGACAGAGGTTCATGCATAATGCAGGCAGAAGTAGCAAAACAAGAAGGCGATGATCTTATGCTTATGCAAACAGAAGAAAAAATAACGGTATATAATAAGGAGAAAGTATGAAATTACCAGAATATTTAAAACAAGAAAGTTCACACGTAACGTTAGGTGTAAACACAATGAGTCTTGTAGGATTAAGTCTTACTTGGGGACATATGTTAGGATATCTTAACTTATGGTTCTTACCATTAACAATACTAACATTACTAGCAGGATTTGGTAATGAAATAAGGAAAAGAGATGCCCAGTAGCAGTGACGACAAAAAAGCAACCGAGCGTTTTGATAAGTCAACTGTAAAGGCCGCTGAAAAGTTCATTGATGGTTCACCACAACTAAGACAAGCCAGAGATATTGCTAACGGTTTTAAACCTTCAAGTGGTATAAGCAGTGGTGCTAATGACCAAGCATATAAAGATGGCTGGGATAGAATATTTGGCAAAAAGAATAAAGATGAAGAAGAGTAATTGGCATGGTGGCAAGGGCTCTACACCAAGAACAGACACAAACAGTAAACAGTATCAGGATAATTGGGAAAAGATATTTGGCAAACCTAGACCAAACATAAACACGAGGAATAAAAATGGCTCAAAAGGCAACAGTAGCACACCTAAAATTTAATTATATTCACAAAGTGGGTAATCATACGAATAGTGAAAGAACAATTCGAGAAGGATATAGACAAATTGTAATACCTGGAGAAGGTGCTGAAGTACAACAACGTATGGGACTAGCAATTATGAACTATGCAAAGAACTATGGTTTATTTGATATCGTTACTATTTCACCAGAAGAATATAACAAAGCAAAGGAAAAAAATGAGAGCAATACACAAATACAAAAATAACAAACATCCAGAAGCACAAAGACGCATAGCACAAAGTTATGGTTATAGAATGAGCATATGGGACATGCCACACATGGTAGCATTACTACAACGTGCTGGTATAGATATGGGAGACGTTCCTACTTCATTAATGGCAGACACAGAAACAATTTCATTATAAGTCCTAGTGAGCCCGTCAAAAGGCAATGCCATGCCATGTTCCCGGTCACTCACTAGGCATCCACAATAAATAGAAGTAAGATTAACAGGGCTGTTAATTTATAAATTAATAAAATAGTAGGTCCGGTAATCTTCTTCAATCGTTTAATGGCCTATTCTATAGGCCATTTCTTTCTGAGGTTCATAAGTAAAAGTGGCTTGTCCTAACTTGTCAACACCGATGTAAAACAAAGGTAAGTGCCCATTGACTACTATGGGCACAATATTATGAATATAAAACCGCTCAATAAGATAAATAGTATTACCAATTGGAATACACTTAAGGGAGACGACCTTGGCTAGTCAATTCGATTATTATAATTTTATAACATCATCACACGAACTATACAACAAATACCTCGACGACTGGAACTTAGCAGTTAAAAGTTATTATGGTGGCGTAGAATATAGAGATGGTAACTATCTAAAAGCATATGATAGTGATTATAGTACTCCCAGTGAAGTCATCAACACATATGACGTAGATGATTTCGGTAATCAAACAGCAGTATACAAAAGCAATGTACAACGAGTAAATAGCAGTCAAGAAGCAGAAACAGGTAGCCAATATGCAAGTAACTTTTATCAAGAAAAGTTACAAAATGTACCAGTGTTTCCATACACTAGATTATACACATCAGAATATAACGCAATACTATTCCGTAGCCCTCCAGCAAGAACATTACCAAATACTGATGAAGTAAATGCATTTGTTAAAAACACAGATGGTGATGGGAACTCAATTAATGAATTTATGAGTATGGTTGACACATTCAGCACCGTATTTGGTGTTGTATGGGTAAGTTGTATAAAAACAGCAGACGCAGACTATCCATTATGGAAAATGCATAAACCAACAGATGTCACAAATTGGAGTTACACATATAACACTAAAGGCGAATTAGAATTAAACAGAATAGTTATTAGAATAGCACAAGAACCAGATTTAGAAATATTTCATTATATAACAAACGATGAAATACAGATAATATTCCTTCCTTATGATGAAGACTTTGAAGGCGAAGTACCAGAAGTAGCAGAAGCATTAGAAGATTCAGAAGGAAAAACGTTTTACAGAATTATCCAGGAAAATCCCCTGGGTTACGTTCCAGTAAGACCCATTTATCAAAGTACGCCAATATATAAAGGCATAGGCCACACGCCAATCTTTGATATCGCACAAATACAAAGGAGTGTTTATTCTGATTTAGGCGAAGTATATTCTGCCGTGTCATATGGACTTCACCCCGTAACTATCGTGGACGAAGGAACATTAAACAGAAATGACAACAGTATTAGCGGAGAGCCAGGTTCTGTGGTAGTAACAGATACTTCTCTCAATGGGCAACCTAATTATGTGTTCGAATTTTTATCACCTGATACAGCCAGTATAGATCAAATAAGAGAACTGGTAGATCAAAAGATAAGCAAAATGAATGAAGTTGCTATGATTCGCAGTGAAGAACTTATTAAGGCTTCACGTTCAGGTGTACAAATAGAACAATACGATACAAAATTAGAAGCATTTATCCGTAAAAAAGCAACTAGTCTGGAAAATGCAGAATATAATTTATGGAAAATATGGTTCGACTGGCAAGATCAACCAATGCCAGAAGATTTAACAATCAGTTATAACAGATTGTATAGTCAAAAAGGTTTAGAATACGAGATTAAAGAGATGAATACACTATTAGATGCATACGAGAGATATGCCAGTGTGTTTATAGGTGACGCAGAAGAATATACAGTACGTGACTATGAGACAGAAGCAGAAGCAGAAGCAGAGGCTAATAGATTAGGCGGAACAGGTACTCATACACATACCAGAGAAGATGGACTAGTCACATATATGCCATTTACAACGCATCAAGAATATGAAATGCGTTTGGAAATGAGGACAGGTGTCAATCAGGAAGAAACACCAGACTTTAAAGAAAAATTAAAAGAAAAAATTAAACAGAGATTGGATCAACTTATTGATTCAACTTATAGTAACAATAGCCTGTAAAAAGGCAATTAAGGTAGGGGGTAACCCCGTAAACAATTACGTTTACTCTACGATAACAGGAGAATAATATGGATAATGCATCCACAGACACGGCAGTGCAAACCGATAATGTTGCACCGGTAACAGATTCCGCAAATCCAGTTGACAATGCTGAAGCAGTAGCAGAAGCACCACAAAAGGATACACAATCTGATAATATTACAACACCAAGTGTTGAAATAAGAGACGGAAAGACATATGTCGATGGCATACGTCAATACACCAGAGATGATGTAAACAAAATTTCCGCAAATGCAAGATATGAAGTTGAAAAGAGTATTCTTAACGACTTAAATGTTGACAGCATTGACCAAGTGAAAAAGGTTGTATCTACACTTCAAGAGGTTAATCCTCAAGAAGGAACTAGTCTTAATGTAGACTCATTAAGAGACGCAGTTAAGAAAAGAGAAGCAACAGTAGAAGAACTTAAAGCACAGGTCACGTCTCTTAAGACAGACTTGCTATTGAAAGACCATATGAGCAAATTGCAAACAGCAATGCCAAGTAATTGGAGCGGTGAGCAAAGAGCGGCAGTGGTTGATTTAATGAAAGCCAGAAACATGTTAGCAGTAGAAGGTGACACTTTTGCAATCAGAAACGGTGAGAACTATCTTACCACTGATGGTGAAACACCAGACTATAATGCGGCAGTTGAGTTAGTAGGTAAATCAATTGGTCTTCCATTTGGCAAAAAGGGTGTTGATGTACAGTATGGCGAAACAACTTCAAATAATTCTAATTCCAATAAAGGAGTAGATGCAAACAAGTTGATGAGCGATCCTGAATACAGATCAGCGTACACAAAGTTACGCAGTATCAACCCAACGAGCTCAAGAGAGTCTATTACAGACGCTCAGATAAAGAAATTTATCAGCAAGATGGGTCAGTAATATAATAAATTGTCATAACATAGGAGAAATACAATGGCAGGAACAACAAGTTCAAGTGTTCAACAGTTATATGCTGATATTGTAGCAGATCTAGTACCATCAAGAATAGTAAGGTGGCTTTAACTGGTAACAGTTAAATGAAAATGTGGTGAATTCAGGGAACACCTAAACAAGTAAAGTTGTAGGCAATCCTGAGCCAAGCCTAACAATTGTTAGGAAGGTGCAACGACCATCCCGTTACGGGGAGTAGGAACAAGTGTTCCGAAGCGCCACAGATCCTGAAAAGGATTATGATATGGTCTACTCTATATGGTAACATATAGCAGGCTTAACAGCCGATATATAGTGTAACGAACTATATGTGAATAAAAGGATTACATGGATGCAGTATTGCTACCTAACCAGCAAATAATTAGGAACTCTTTAGTAGTAGCAGGAAGTAGTGGCTCACAAGTCAGATTTCCTTTAACAAACACATACTCTGACGCAGTAACAGTAACTGAAGGCGCCAGCATCGTTGAAACAGCAAGTTCACAATCTAACCTAGTACCAACAGCGGCTAACGTAACATTCAGCAAAAGAGGTGTTGCAACAGACGTATCAGAAGAATCATTAGAAGATGGTGGTTTAGATTTAGTTAGAAACGCCGTAATCGCAAGATTATCAGGTGGTCTAGCACAAGCAACAGACATCGCAGGATTGGCAACCGCAAACGCGGCTACAACTAACGGCGACACAGGTGAAGGATCAGCAAATGCTGAAACACATAGTTGTAACTTCATTATGTCACCAGAAGCGATGGCATATGCGGCTAAAAGAGAACCAGTAGTTAAAATGTGGTATAACCCAGACACAGACGTTCATGAAATGAGAGGTACTGTGAGAAACGGTTTTGCTAACTTAAGACCTGAATTTATTCAGAGAATCACAGCAAACAAAACAATCGGTAGTGCAACAGCAAACGTTGTAGCGATTGCAAAAGGTGTTGCTAACTTAAGAAGTCAAAATGCGCCAACAGGTCTTGACGGAACATATGTAGGTATTATTTCACCTGCATTTGAATTCGCAATCAACGATCAGATCGCATTAGCAGGTGGTACTACAATTGGTTCACTAAGTGACCTAGGTAATAACGCATTAAGAGACGCTTCATTGGCTCTTGTTGCAGGAACTAGATTATTTAGATCTAACAACGTACCTAACGCTTAATTAGAGGATATATTCATGGCATTTATAACAGACGGTGGTGGTAATGTAATTTCATTTGCAGAAAACACAGACTTAAGACAGAAAGATCAAAAGTTCTTTGAAAGTAATAATATCAAGATTCCAGCGGAGTCCGGATTTAACACAATTGAAGAATATTTTGAAGATTTATGTGAAAAGAGCACAGATCGTATTTTACTTAAATTAAAAGCAAGTACGTGGTGGCAGAGTTATAATGCATATGTGGGCACACCAATCAGTAATTTGAATGCACTTCCTAACGTAGATCCTAATCGTATAGATCCAGGAAACACTTTGGGTAGAAGGCAACAATTTACAGATATGTGTGTTTACTATACCTTCTCACAGTTCTTATTCCCTTTGGTAGCCGATTTCGGTAATCCAGAAAGTGAAGAAGTGTCTAAAATCAACTACTATGACGCAAAGTATAACGATTTGTTTAACGAATTGATATCTATTGCAGACTGGTATGATGCAGACGATGACGGAACTGTGGAAGACTCAGAAAAAGCAATATCATACATGCGTACAAGACGTTCACGTAGTAGACGTAGTGTGGTGCAAATAAGGTAGTAATATGGCAATTAGAGATAATTTAATTACACAAATTACAAACAATATTGCGGCACATTCAAATGTTTCAATAAGTCAGGAACTGCCATTCGATCAGAGTGGCGTTCCTCTTTATAATAGGAACTTGACTACAATCTACGTAGATGAACAAGAAATTAATGTAGAGGAGTTATACAGCACACTGGATCAGGGTGTTGTTAATCAAACAACTACTACAGTAAACGCATATTTGAGTGTAGATGCTAAAAATGAATATAATGATATTGATACCATAGTTGCAAATCTGCTAATCGCCAGAAACGTAGTAACTGGAACTGTAACAAGTGAAAGTAACTATGAAACAGAGATTACAGATGATGTAATTACATATACTTTCGAGTATAATTTTATAACTGTATAGGAGAAAAATACAATGGCAGTAATGAATGTAACAGATGGTTCTAAAGTCGTCCTCACAGTGATTGATGTAGCAGGAGGCTCTTTAGCCAACGTACACCCAAGCACTGGAACAAACGGATTAGTTATCCCCACAATCCAGGATGTAACATTAAATGCGACACCGGGAACTGTAAGGTATTCTACACTTGATTCAAGTGCAAGTAGTGCCTTTACAACTGTAAACGAAAACAGTCTAAGTCTTAACCTTTTGGTTGACGATGATGTTTTCTTTGGAGACGGTTCTAACGCAGATAACAACGTTGCAAACGTTGGATTATTAGGGGCTTCAATCAATAAGAGTGAAGTATTCTTTTCATTAACATTTGAAGGAACAGGATCAGGTGCAAATTACGTAACTGGTAGAGGATTTATAGGTGGATTAGCACCTTCAAGTTCTATTGACCAAGCGGTTTTCATCTCACCTGCAGAATTGATAATTAATGGCGAGATAACTAAATCTGTAATTTAATTAGGTGATTTAGAACAAATAGTAAGGAGTGCCTTCGGGCACTCCACTTATAGGAGTAAACATGGCGTATACTAAATTTTTAAGAAATTTTGATGCTAATGGAGTCTGGACCAAAGACAGCAGACAAATTCGTGTTGAAGAAAACGGTAAAATCGTTGAAGTTGATATGGATGAATATGCTAAGAAACATGGTATAGAATTACCAGATAGCAAAAAATTTAAAAAACAAATAAATAAAGATATAGAGGAAAAAAGTTATGGAGATTTGGGACAAACATCAGACGAGGGAAGTGCTGAAGAGCATGGAAACGGAGATAGCGAAGGCTCAGAATGAACTTAGATGTGCAGGTGGCGATATAGCCAAAGCACATAAACGTATTGCATTTTGTTTAAGTGCATTACATAATTTGAAAAAAAGAGATATAAAGGAATAAAGATATGAAATTAAAAGAATTAGCAACAAAACCACAATTAGTAAAAATTGTATTAGATGACAAAGATATTGTTAAAGAATATAATGAACCACTAGAATTTTACGTTTACGACAAACAACCCTTAGCAGACTTTGTTAAGTTCTCAGTAACCTCACAAGAAGATTCAAATTATGGAGAAATGATAGATTTCTGCAGTAATATGATATTGGATGAAGCAGGTGAAAAGATTATGCAAGAAGGCCATTTGTTACCAAACAGTATTCTAGTTAAATGTGTAAACGAAGTAGTTAAACAACTGGGAAAGTAACAGGCAGTACTGTAGACGAAAAGACACCTGAAACACAAACAGCATTAATGATAGATGCACTTGGTGAAAGATATGGAAAATTACCAAGCGAAGTGTTAGATAAGGCTAGTACATTTGATTTACAAGTATACGATATTGCGGTGTCTTACAGGAACTGGTTAGAAAAGAAAGCCAACACTAAAGACGCAAATGAATTGTACGACCCTAATGATTTAGAAAAAATGATGAAGGATTTTAAGGAAAGTAGAGGAAATGGCTAAAAGTGGAATGAAATTAAATGAAGCAGATCTAAAAAAATTAGAAAGAGAAATTATATCTGCTACAGAAAATGCTATGGACGATACTTATAATTTTTATAAAAAGAAAACACCAATTAAAAGTGGAAATGCTAGAAGAAAAACAAAATATACAAAATCATCAGACAGATATAAAATTAATTCTGATTATGATTATGCAGAAAGGTTAGATGAAGGTTTTAGTAAACAAGCGCCAAAAGGATTTACAGATCCTTCTTTTGATTACTTAGAAAAACAAATAACATCTAGATTTAAGAGAATATAGGAGTAATAATGGCTAATATAAGAGCGTCATTACAATTAGACACAAAAAAAGCAGAAAAAAGTGTAGATAGATTAGGCGGAGCCCTTAAGGCACTTGCAAGTGCGGCCGCTGTAAAAGCCACTCTGGATTTAGCAAATGTCTTTCAAAACCTAAACAACAGATTATTAGCAGTAACTAAAAGTAATGCTGATTATTTACAAGCACAAAAAGACGTAGAAGCAATAGCAAAAAGCACAAGAAGTTCATTAGCCGCTACAGGAGATCTGTATGCTTCTCTAACGATCGCTTCTGAAGACTTAGGACTTAAACAACAAGATGTTGCAGATATAACAGAAGTATTCTCAAAGACCCTTAAAATATCAGGTGCTGAAACAGGTGCGGCGGCTGGAGCAATGGTACAGTTCGGCCAAGCATTAGCATCAGGCGTCTTACGTGGTGACGAATTTAATAGTATAAATGAAACAAACAGTAAATTCATGGGTGAATTTGCAGATATACTAGGTGTTACTCGTGGTGAATTGCGTAAAATGGCAGAACAAGGGCTTTTAACAGCAGATGTGTTAAGTGAAGCCGCTCTTATAATGGGTGAAGCAGTAGATGAAGACTTTGGTAAAACATTACCCACAATATTTGAACAATTTGAGAATATAAGAACAGAATTTATACTTTTATTACAAAAATTTGAAGAAGCAACTGGTGTATTTGCCTTCCTAGGCAGAATGATTAAATTAGTTGGCGATAATATGCTTACAGTATTAGGTATTGCCGGCACATTGTTCAGTATTAAAATTATACAAGGTATATACACATTTACAAAAGGTATAATATCGGCCGCAGTTGCAGTTAGAACACTTGCAACAGCAGAAGCGGCCGCTTTAGCATTTGCCGGACCTGCAGGTTGGGCCGCATTAGCAACTGGTGTTGCGGCATTTGGTGCTACATTATTTGCTGTAAATGTTATCGCAAATCGAAACACAGAAGAAATTACAAATCAAAAGGATGAATTAGAAGGTTTATTAGATACATATAAAGAATTTGGACAATTAGATCCTGAAGCATTCGTAGGACCTCCATTACCTGAAGGTATGCAAAAGAAACGTGATGAGGAAAGAATTAAAAAATTACGTGAAGAAATAGCCTTAAATGCAAAAAAAGAAGCACAAAAACGAGAAGAAGAACGTAAGGCAAAAGAACTTAGCAGAATAATTGCTAGAGATTTAGAAAAAGCAAAAGAAATTGTTATACAAAATACAAACGATTTAAATTTAACTAAAGAACAATTAATATTAGAAGGTCAATTATTTGGTTTAACTGAAGATGAAAAAGAATTAAAAACAGCAGTATTTAATATTGAAAAGCAACGTGCTGATGCATTAGCAGACATACAATCTTTACAATTAGATAAAGATCCTGCTAGGAATTTACAATTACAATTAGAAAAGATTGCAGAAATAAACGGTTTATATGATGAGCAAATACAAAAAATAAAAGAAATTATTACAGCGAATCAAGTGGCAGCAGACGATTTGTTGAACAGAATTAAAGAAGGTTTAGAACAAGCAGGTATAGGCGATTTTGTCACAACACTTGCTGATGGATTAGTTCAAGCAGTTGCTATGTTTGAAGACAGTCTAGCAGATGCTATTGTACAGGGTAAAGCAGACTTTAGCGATTTAGGAGACTTCTTAAAACAAGTATTAGCAAAAGCAATGGTACAAAAGTTCATTACAGGCCCTATTATGGGACTGTTTGGACTTGCAAAAGGTGGACCAGCAAAAGCAGGACAACCATATATTATTGGTGAAGAAGGTCCTGAGATCTTTGTGCCTAAACAAAGTGGAGTAGTGTTACCAAATAGTGCTTTACAGGGTATGAATGCAGGAGGGCCTGGTATAATGGCAGGAGGTACAACTGTTAATTACAACATACAAGCCGTTGATGCACCTTCATTCCAACAGTTAGTTGCAAGAGATCCTGAATTTATATTTAACGTTAGCAGAGCAGGTTCAAGAAGAACACCAGCATAGGAGATAAACAGTGAGTCTACAAACAATTATAGATAACGCAACTTATGTAGAATTTGACATAAGAGAACAAAGTGGTAGCACACTATCACGTAGTGGTCATTATAAAACAGCAGACCGAAATGTCAATGTTTATTCTTTTACTGTGGGTATGCATAATGGTTTAACATATAGCACAAATAGATCAGTTATACAGGATTTATATACTACAGGTAGCACAAACGAGGCTAACATAAGTCTAAATAATAACAGTGGTATGAACTATTTGACTGAATATCAGGGTTCATTAAGCAGTGGACAACAAGCAGAAGTTACGTTAAACAGCACATTTGGTAGTGAAATATATGTGGATACTACAGGTGTTACAGGTAATGTTTCTGGATATACACATTTAGTAAAAAAAGGTGACTTTATACAACCCAAAGGCAACACAGATACCTATAGATATCCTTATCAAGTAACTAGTGATGTTGCTTGGAGTAGTGCCGCAAATATTACTATACCTGTACATAGACCCATATTAAGTCAGGACGGTGTTGCACTAACAAGTGGTGGTGCAAAGTTCGGTAATGATGTAAGGTGGCAAGTTAAGATAACCAACCTACCCAAATACACCATTGCACCACACGATTTACTACAATTTTCAGCAGATTTTGAATTAATTGAGGTTATAACTTAATGGCAACAACAATTACGCCAGTACAACAGGATCATATATCAAGTTGTTTGTTGATTGATCTTACATTGAACTCAACTACATACTATATAAGTAGTGCTTATAAGCCAATTACATATAACACAAATACATATACTGAATTAGGTTCTTTCCTACAAGTCTCAGACTTTCAAGAAGACATAAGAACAACAAATGGTGATATATCCTTAACATTAGGTGGTATACCTTCAGAACAAAATTATCTAAGTCTTATTTTAACAACACCAGTTAAAGGTGGTAACATAAGTGTATACAGAGGCTTTTATGATACTACAACACACGAATTAGATACTAGTCAAGTATATAAACGTTTCCAAGGTGTTATAACTAACTTTGCAATACAGGAAGACTTTCAACCAGGTCAAACACTTACTAATTCAGTTACAGTGACGTGTGCAAGTATAAACAGTCTATTGGAAAACAGAATAGCAGGTCAAAGAACAAACCCACAAGACAGAGAAAGATTGTTTCCTAACGATGCAGTATTTGATCGTGTACCAGAATTATTTAACATATCATTTGACTTCGGTAAAGAATACCAAGGCTACGGTTACGGTGGTGGCGGAGGCCGTGGTGGCGGAGGCGGTGGCGGCCGAAATAAAAGAATTAGAGACGAACAACAAAGATAATGAAAGTAAGAAACGCACAAATAAAAGACTATGATGATATCAAAAGACTAATGATAGACTTTGCCAATTTTAATCCTGTTGAAGATTTACGCAATCCTCAGTATGACTTTGTTCACGTAAATAACGTCATAGACCACATACTTAAAACAGGTATTGCTTTGGTATGTATAGAACACGATAGGGTAGTAGGAATGCTCTTAGCAACTATACAAGGCGATTTATGGTTACCACATGTAAAACGTATGACTGAAGTTGCTTGGTGGGTAGAAGAAGAATATAGAGGCACATCAGCAGGCGCAAGATTACTTAATAGATATATTGCAATAGGTATAGAAGCAAAAGACAAAGGCCATATATCTAATTTTACATTAACAACATTAGCAACTACTCCAGACCTTAAGTTAGAACAAAGAGGCTGGGAGGCTATAGACTATAATTGGGCATTTAGAGGATAAGCAATGGCAGTATTTACAGCAATAGCGACAGCAATAGTAGGAGCAGTAGGCTTAACAGGTGTTTTAGCCACAATTGCTACATCTGTTATTGCAGGTGGACTTGCTTATGGTACAGCAAGAGCGTTAGGGGTATTTAAACCGCCTTCATTTGATCAAGGCACAGATCCTGGTACCAGTATTCAGTTACCACCAGCAACAGATAACAAATTACCTGTATTATATGGACAAGCCTTTACTAGTGGCCCTATATTTGACGCCGCAATTAGTAATGAAAACAAAACAATGACATATTGTATTGCATTATCAGAAGAAACAACTACAGGAACCTTTAGTTGTAGTGAAATATTTATGAATGATGTTAAATTAGTGTTTACTGGTAATACTGTAACAAGTCACGTAGATCCTAACCAAAGTACAGATACAACATATAATGGTAATGTGCGTGTAAACATATATCAAGGTGGTAGTAGTGGCAGTGATGTTATATTTCCAACATCAGGAACAGGTAGTACAACAGCCGCAACAAGTATAGTACCACATTGGGGTGTAAACCATACCGCAAACGCAATGGTATATGCTGTTATGCAAATTGATTATGATGCTGAAAACGGACTAAGTGGTTTACCACAAATGACATTTAAGATGAATAACACACTTAACAATCCTGGTGATGTGTTATTTGATTACTTAACTAATGATCGTTATGGTGCAGGTTTATCAAATGCACAAATAGATATAACTAGTATAACAGGTACAGCCAATACAGCAATGAAAGGTTACAGTGATGAACTTGTTAATTATACAAATGCAAGTAATGTAAGTACAACACTAAAACGTTATCAGATTAATGGTATGTTAAGTACATTTGATACTTGTTCAACGAATATAGATAAAATATGTCAGTCAGCAGGTACTTTCTTCTCATTTAATGTAAAAGAAGGCCAGTTCAAAGCAATACCGAACAGAGCACTTAGTACAGCAGAAAAGGCTAATTGTTTAGTGTATAACGATGATAACATAGTTAGCAAAATAGATATAAGTTCAACAGAATTATACTCGTTATATAATGGTGTTGAAGTTGAATTTATGGATCAACAACGTAAAGATCAAACAAATACCGTAAAAATAACAACACCAGCAGGTGATAGAAACGCAAATGAACCAGATAATGTTTTAAATTATAAATTAGATATGATTAACGACAATGTGAGAGCAGAGATACTAGCAAACATTGACCTTAATCAAAGCAGAGTAGGAACAGTAATACAATTCGTTAGTGATTTTAGCGGTATACAATCAGATGTAGGTGATGTTATAAAAGTAACAAATGATCTATATGGTTGGAGTGACAAATTATTCCGTGTTATGAGGGTAACAGAACAACAAGACGAATCAGGTATGGTTACAGCACAAATAAGTGCTATTGAATACAGTGATGATTATTATGTACACCCTGTTTTAACAGAAACACCTGATTTAGGAATTATAGATTTACCAAGATTACCCATTATACCACCTATATACATACCAGAAGTATATCAAGGAAATTATGCAAACGTTGCCGCATTACCAGGTTCTGTATTTGGTAATGTTATTGTTAATGATGCAATGAAAACATTTGGTGCCGGCACTCAGTTGACAGATAATCCAGCGGCAAATACTAGTGTAGTATCAGGAACAACATATTTAGATATTATACCAGAAGAAAGTTATGATATTACAGGTGCTGACGTAGGAGATTATGAAGTTACCAGTAAAGCAACACTAGGGGGAACTGTTAGTGGTGCATATGATGTTGCATTTAGACACCAAGTTAAATTAAGATTTGCAAATACTACAGCAACAGTAAGTAATGTTACAACTACAGCAGGTGGTACAGCAATATTAGGCTTTGACCAGGCGGCACCACCATTAATTGCAAGTAACAAATTAAGTATTGATCCAACAAGTTATGGTTTACCAGCAGACATGAAACCTGTGTTAGCAAATGTTGTTTTACAAGGATATTCAACAGTAGGAACAAGTAATGCCGCACTAAGATCATTTAACAATTTAAATTATCAAATGATTCGTGTTACTAAAGGTGAGAAATAATGTATAGAACGTTTTATTATAGAGACACAGGCAAATTAATTATAAGCAGACGTATGAGTGACGAAATGGTAGCAGAAAGACTTGCATATCACACTGATCAAGCATGTTTAGATGTTCCTTGTATGGAAATAGACAATTATAAGGTAAATTTAGATACATTACAGTTAGAAGCAGTCACAAACACAGAAGATTTACAACATTGGTTAAGAGTAAACAGAAATACAAATTTAAAAATGTGTGACTGGACTCAGGCCGCAGATTCTCCTTTATCGGATACAAAAAAAGCAGAATGGGCCACATACAGACAAGCACTTAGAGACTTACCAAACAGTTATACTACATTGTCTAACAAAGATGATGTAGTATGGCCTACACCACCGGCCTAAATTGACGATTTAGATAAATATAACATAATGCTTTTAAACGAACACGTTTAAAGGAAGTCCAATAGGAGCGATATATGAGCGGAAGGCTTTTAGATTTTAAAAATTACGTTGGCGGTGCTGATAATGTTCAAGTCCTTGAACTATTCCCGTCAAGTCAAAAAACATTTACATACGATTATAATACCGATATAACATCTTATACTTTTTCTGCAGATTATCAAACGATAGTTGTAGACACACTAACATATAATGTAAGTGATGGTAATCCTAATTTTACAAATAGTGTTGTAGTAGGATCTTTTGCAAATGCAGAAATAAATGCAAACAATATCGTAGTTACAAGTAACACAGAAGGCTTAGTTAATTTTACTATACCTGCACAAAGATATACTGGTAATATTATACCAGACGCTCGTGCCAATGTCGCAATAACTGTGGTGTCTTTTAAATGGACAGACACAGGTGTAACACCAAATACAACAGAAAGTCACAGATGGGCTATTTTAGAAAGATTTGAACCAGATGTTACAATAGGAAATCCTAGATTATCAACAGGTTTTACTGAAATACCAACATCCTAGGAGATTAAATGGCTAACGTAATTTATGCCAACAGCACAATATCCAATATTACGGTTACTAGTTCGCCTAGTAATGTAACGGTCACAGATTCAGATACCGGTGATACTGTAAATGTTACAGTAAGTAATACTACAGTAAATGTAGGTGCTACCACAGTAAATGTTGAAGTAGGCGAATTCTCAATAGTTAGTGATGACAGAATCAGAGCATCATTAAGTGCAACACAACCTATACTATTTTCCAACACTACTGGTGTAATAAGTACTAGCCTTAATGGTGGACAAGCCATTACTCTAACAGATTCAACAGGCGAAATAAAAGTTGATTATAACAATGCAAATATTTTAATCAATGATATAAATGTTTTAGACGGCGATGGAAATACAGATACTGGATTTTACGAAACAAAAGTATTACCAGCAAATTTAAGATATCAAGATACTGTACTAGTAGAAAATGCTAATGGTACAGCAAGTGTACACAATCCAGTACGTTATTTTAGAGCAAAAGTAAACAACACATCTGGTTTTGCCAGAGTCAGTGCTGTTTATATCAAAAATGTCGTATCAAATGCAAACGTAAATTACTTTGAAGTAGATGTGTGTGATGCTAATGATATAACTACTATGCCTTGCGTAGGTATAACTGATAATGTTGTATATAACGATGGTGATTGGTGTAATGTTTTAATAGGAGGACAATTAGTTGTTGATTATGATTATCTTAATATAAGAACTGGTCAGGGATTCCCTTCAACAATAGTAGTAGCAGACAGTAATAGACCTATAAATGGAAGCATACAACCTAATTTTGCTACAGCACATGGATGGGTACCTGAATATAACGTAGGTGGCAGTTATAGTAATAACAAACATGAACCTAAAACCAGGCAAGTATTAGGTAGTATATTAGCACCTTCACATAATGGGTTGGCTCCACCAATAGCGGCATGGGATCCAGATAATGTATTTGCAACAGATGGACATTTAGAAGATTGGAAAAGAAATTTCCGTGATTATGCTATTATAGATATAAACATACATGCACCTGATATCCTTATCGGTAATGCAATCATAGATGGTTCAAATGTACAAATATACAATGACGGTGATATAACTTTATTAAAATCCGATTTCGGTACAGGTAGCACTAGAGGATTAACCGCAGATTATTTAAAAATAGATTTAAGTAAACAAGCAACTCAGGGAGGTGCAGGAAGTCTAGATTTCAAAATAAGTTATAATGATAGTCTCAATACATCAAATACTGAAAACATATTTGCCTTAGGTACTACATTTAATGCAGGACCGCAATTTACATATTGGTCATTTGATAAAATGGCAAATACAGACTTGTATTTAAATAGAAACAATTCTTTGCATCCTAGCCTGTCACCATCAACATCTAATTTAATTATAGGTGCAAATGTTATATTTGAAGAGAACTTAACAGTATCAGATACTGTTACAGCAACTTCATTTAGCGGAGATGGTTTAAATATAACAGGCCTTACAACTGATATAGTATCAGAAGGCGCAAATTTATATTATACAGATGCCAGAAGCAGAGCGGCTGTAAGTGTCACACAGGCAAGTGCCAGTGGCGCAGGAACTTTAGCATATAACAATGGAACAGGTGTGTTTACATATACACCACCAGACTTATCAGCATTTGGCTTAACAAATGCACAGGCACAGGCATATATACAAGACAATGGATTAAATGGTAGTGGTGATATCACTATGACAGGCACAGCGACTTTTGGTAATAGTGCAACACAAACCCATACATTTACAGGCAACGTTGATGTAACAGGAAATATAGAAGTCTCAGGTAATCTAAATTACAGAAACGTAGAAGATTTATATGTAAGAGATCAAAAGATTACACTTAACGCAAATGCGGCATCAGACGCAACTGTGGAAATTATAGCAAACAGACCAGTTGCAGGAGCAAATACAGTATTACGTTGGAACGAATCAAGCGACAGATGGCAGTTCAGTAATGATGGTAGCACATACGAAGATATATCAGGCTTAACAAACGCCCAAGCACAAGCCTATATAGAAGCAGATGGTTTGGATATGACTGGTAATATGACATTTACTGGTGCTACAATTACCAGTGATGCACTAATTAGCACTACAGGTAATGTTCAAATAAATCCAGATACCCTAGTAGGTGGACTTAAAGGATTAACATTTGATTCCTCAACAAACCGTTTAGGTTTAGGAACTACTACTCCATCAGCGGCTATTGACATAGTCAGTGATGGAGATATTGACAGTCAGATCTTTATGCAAGAACACAGAGATAATAGTTCTGGTAATGATATGAGGTTCTATAAATCCAGAGGTTCTTTAGCATCACCAACTGTGGTATCCTCAGGTGACAGAATAGCAGAAAGACTGGTATATGGTTATGATGGCACAGGTTATACTAACCATATGAGAGAAGCATTCTTTGTTGACAGCACAATACCAGTATCCTCAGGCATAATGCATATAGGTTGGGAACTTAAAGGAGAACTAGACGGAACCGGTATAGCAAGTTCCTTAATGAAATTAAGAGGTAACGGTGCTTTACAAATAGGTG
>Ga0208644_1001273_pt1 | contig 21346 bp, 26 predicted proteins | sample VirMetDEL_Nov_18_FD_184517 | JGI IMG/M metagenome (GOLD analysis project Ga0208644, IMG submission 184517) | Aqueous microbial communities from the Delaware River and Bay under freshwater to marine salinity gradient to study organic matter... | ecosystem: Environmental > Aquatic > Marine >...
TCGCCCGCCGGCGCGCGCGGCCTGCGTCAGGTGATGCCGAGCGTTGCCCGCGTGCCGAGCTGGCTCCTGCATGTGCCAGCCATCGGTCGCGCCGAGGGTGACCGGGTGCTAGCCCGCTGGCGTGCGCGCTGCCGTGGCGATCTAGCCTGCGCGCTGCGGGCGTATGCCTGCGGGAATCGCGGCATTGCCGCAGCCTGCGGCGTCGCATACGCTGCCCGCGTGCTATCGCTCGCAGGGGGCCGCCATGCTGATCGCTCTAGTCTCTACCGTGGTCGTACTGGCCGCCGCCTGCGTCGTGCTGCACATGCGCTCGCGTCTGCTCGGTGAGCGGCTCGAGGCGCAATCGATCCGGCTCGCCGACGCCGACCAGCGCGTGCGCGACCTGACCGACGCCCTAGCGTCTGCCCGAGCAATGCTGCTCGACGCCGATCGGCGCGTGGCCGATGAGCGGATCGCCGCTCGGTCTGCCGCGATGGTCGAGGCGCGGATGCGTAGCGACGATCCGGCCGAGGTGGCCGCCGGCCTAGGGGACGCACTCGATGCGCTGCGCGATCGTCTGTAGCGTCCTGCTGCTCTGCGCGCCCGTATGGGCCGCTGCGCCCGTCGGACTGCGAGCCGGCGAGACCGCGCCGCATGATGGTGTGCTGCTCACCCTAGACGACGCCCGAGCCTGTGGACGGGTCGCTACGCTGCTCGGCGAGTGTCAGCGCGACCTAGCCGCGCGCGTGCCGGCCCTGCCGTGTGTGCCGATGCGCGTGGAGGTCCCGCGCGTGTCGTGGTGGCCGGTCGTGGTGGCCGGCGTGGTAGGCATTGCGGCCGGTGGGGCTGCTGTGTGGATGGTGACGCGATGACCTGTACCACCCACCACAGCGCCTGCGACTGCCGACAGCGCGCCATTGACGCGAATCTCGGGCGTCTGCTGCTGTCCGATCTGCGGTACAGCATGGGTCGGAGGTCGACCGCGCCGTACAGCTGCGCCCATGGCATCCGGCAGCTCTGGCACATGTGCGACGAGGCGCATCGTCGGTTCATGCTGCGCGACTTGCGCGAGCAGTTCGAGATGTGGGAGCGCACCGACCGTCAGTGCCCCGGCGTGCTTGGCGACGATTGCGACGTGCAAACATGGTCTGAGCTTCTGGCTTGGATGGAGGAACAGCGATGAGCAAGCAACAAGCACTGACGAACATGAGCGACCGCGCCGAGGCGTTGATGCGTGGCGACCCCCGGCTTGACGGCGGCTCGCGCGAAGACGTCGTGACGGCATGGCAACGCGCCAACAGCCTCAAGCCCGACGGCTGGCCCGGCAACGCGACGCTGTCGGCGCTGTGGAGCCGGAACAAGCCAAGCGCCGATGACATCGTCGCCGCCGCCCGCGCCGCCCTAGACTGGCCGCCCGTGACCTACAGCATGAGTCGAAACACCGGGATGGGCGAGTCATGGCTCCCCGACAACGGCGCCGGCTACGCGACCGGCGACTGCTCCGACTTCGCGTGCCACTGCCTCGGCGTGCCAAAAAACCAGACCAACGGTCAGCGCATCACGACTGGAGCGCCGGTCTGGCTCGGAGCCGACGCTATTGCCTCCGGCCATATCGGCCACCCGCGACCGCTGGCCGATACGCAACCGGGCGATCTCATTGTGTATCCCGGCAAGTGGGAGCGCGGCGAGCGTGTGGCTATCGGCCACGTTGAGGTCTGCTTTGAGGTGCGCGGCGGGCGCATCGTCACCATCGGCTGCGCGTCGAGCAACGGCAGGCGCAGGAGTCGGTACGACCAGCCGGGCAGCGCCATCGCTAGGGCCGACAAGACCGACCTCTGGCGTCGGAAGGGGGCTGTTGCTGTGCGGCCCTGGTGGAATGCGTGAAGCGCCGGCAACCGCTAGTCGTCGCCGTCGTAAGCACGCACGATCCGCTCGGCCCACGCGCGCCCGGCATCACCGCCCCACAGTAGCCACGCGATCCAGCCCGCCGACGGATTCGACCGCGAGCCCCAGCCCGCCGCGCTGCGGTCGCTGGCATGGCGGGCGAAATAGCCGCGCATACGCCGGATGGTCTCGATCGGGATGTCGCGACCCGAGGCGATCGCCGTGGCCCGCGCTACGCCAGAGCCAATGCCCTGCTCACCGGCTTCCTGTGTCGTCAGGCCACCACGGCCGAAGCGCCGACGGAGCTCAAGACCGAGGCGCGCTGCTGCGCGCATCTGCGCGGTCGTGCGGAAGCTAGGCATCGCCGGCCCGCCGCTTGATCGCCGCCACCGTAGCCCGGCGCACGCTCGGCCAGAGCTGCGGCCCGACGATGCCGCCACAGCCGCCCCACACTGCCGCCTCAGCGCCGCCGAGCAGGTAGCCCGCGCCAGCCGCTGCGCCGATGGCCGCGAGCTGCGACGCGACGAGATTGGCGACGTCTGCCCACCTGGGGAACGCCACGCCGGCCTCGTCTCGAAGCCGATGGTGCAGCCCGACGACGACCGCGCCGAGCTGCGACGCTAGGACGCCGGCCGCCACGTACTCCGCGATCTGCATCATCGCCGCCCCCCGAGGGCCGCGAGCTGCTGGCCCTGCTGCTCGATCGTCGCGCGCATCTGACCGTGTGCCGCGCGATTGGCCGCCAGCTCTGTCGCGTGGTCGTCGATCCGCCGCGTGGTCGCCGTGTGCCGCTCCTCGCTCCGGGCCGCGTGTGCCTGTAGGTGCGAGTCAATGCGGCCGATCATGCCCTCGAGGCGCGCGGCCGTGGCCTGCTGGTCGAGCTCCAGGCCCTTCAACCGGTCCGAGAGCTTCCAGAGCACTCCGCCCGCCGAGAGCAGCGCGGCGGCAACCTGGATCAGCGTATCGATCGACACGTTCACAGCGACTCCAGATCCGCGACCGTTGCTCCGGTCCACACTGTGATCGCCGCTCCGGTCTCCACCTCGACGGCCTCAGTCTGCGCCGATATTGCCGGGACCAGTGCCGCTTGTCGATCAAGATTGGCGGTCGGTGTCGCGACGATGGCGGGGGAGGTTGTGGAGAGGAACGAGAACCCAGGATACAGCGAAGGCCACGCGAAAAAACCGAACGTGCCGGCGGGCTTTGAGCCCCTGATTACCACGCCGTCCGAGTCAAAATCGTAAATAGGTTCCTTGTTGTAGGTAGTGCCGCCGCTGGGGTTGTGTGTCTCAAATATCGTCGAATCCGCTCGCAGATACGCCGCCCCCGGCGCGCACCGAACTAGCGCCGTGCGCTGGTAGCCGGCCAGATTGGCGGCCATCGCACACCCGACGTACGGCAGCGTCAGCACCTGGACCGGCCATGCGTCCGCGCTGGCGAGCAGAGCCGCCGCCGCTGGCCGCGTCCACAGCTCGGGGTACTGCGGAGGCTGCACCAGCGGATCGGCCGGGTCGGCGTCGTGCAGGTCTTGCAGGTAGGTCTTCCGCATGTGCTACGCCTCCGGCCAGATGCACAGCCCGTGCAGATAGGTGGTGCCGCTGCCGCCGTTCCTGATCTCGATCTCGGCATCGACGTAGGCCTCGATGCCCGTGCTGGCCGGCGTGACCGTGATCGTGCCGCTCTCGGTCTGCGCCGTGGCGTCGAGCGTCACGCTAGCAGCATCGACGCCCGAGAGCCGCACCGTGATGACGTCCGAGACCGGGCCTGTGCTGCTGTGCTCCGCGATGGCGCGGACCTTGAGCTGAGTCGGGCCGCCGTAGCCGGGAAGACGGATCCGAGCCGAGCCAAGCCGCCAGACACCGACTCCTGTCGCCGCTGCCGACTTGGCAGGGTGATTGGTGCGATCGTTGATCTCGCAGACCAGCGACAGACCGCATTGAAGCCGATCGTGCCAGACCGCCAGCGGCGATCGGCGGCAGCGGTCGAGGAACTCCTGATGGATCGGCGCGCCGGCCGCGCCCTCTAAGATCCCGTCGTCATAGGCCACGAAGCCGGACGGCTGCACGCCTGCCGGGACCGACGTGGGGCGTGGGTAGACCACCAGCGCCTGTGGGAAGAACGCGCTAGCGCTCGACAGCGTGACACGTAGCGCGCGCGACCCGGCCGGGATCGCTGGCAGCGAGTCTTGGAAGATGCCGCTACCGGTCGGCGGCCCGGTATAGCTGCCGAGCGACGTCCACCCTACAGCGCCGAGCGCGCCCGTCGCGCTGTATTCGTAGGTCCGCGTCACCGTGAACAGCGGCGAGAACTGCGCCAGCTCGGCGAAATAGGGCAGACCGTCTGCGCTCGGCGAGATCGGGATGACATACTGCGCCGAGGTGACGCCCGCGTGATACTCGTTCGCAGGCATCGCCTGAATGTGAGGCGGCTGATGATAGAGCCAAACTGCGTTGATATTCCGCATGATTGTCCGCAACGGCTCGACCGCCAGAGGCGGCAACACGAACGCCGACAACGGCAGGATCTCAGCCTGCGATGGACTCGGCCGCGTCATGTCCAGGCTCCTCCGTCGTCAGCGTGCGCGAACTGCTCCTGATAGCCGGTGCTCGCGCCATACTCCGGGATCGTCGCGTAGGTCGTGCCGGGGACCGGCGTGAGCGCGCCAATGATGCCCGAGATCGCCAGCCTGCACGCCGTGCCGGTGTCAGTCACTCCCGAGACGCTCGCCACGTTGCCGACGCTCTCGACGGTGCCGGGTGTGTAGAGCACGAGGTCAAACGACCCGTCCCGCTCATAGGTCGCCGAAAAATGGCCGTACCAACCGCGCGCGACCTCGATGTAGCTGCCGGCGCTGTAGGCCGTGATCACCATCGCCGGGGCAAGCGCCCGCGACACGACCGTGGCCGACGCCGCCACCGTCAGACGCACCGCGCCAGAGCGCAAATCGACCTCGCGCCCGAGCACGACCGCCGATCCGTTGTAGCCGCTCTGCCCGGTCTGCCAGTCGTAGATCGCCGGGTGCGTGATGTCGAGCTCGACCACGTCGCCGGGGTAGGCGTCGATCTGCTGCGAGACGCGGATCGCCATCGTCTGGATCGACGGCTGCGCGGCGAGGTAGGCCGCCACCGCTGGCGTCGCGCTGGCATAGAGACCATCACGATCCGCGCTGGGGATGCTCCACGACTGCTCGACCGTGCCGTAGACGTCGGCGGCGGCCTGATCGGTGTAGGTGATCTCGGCGTCGTTGGTGAGCTGCAACCGGATCAGATTCTGCGGCCGTGCGCGTGGCAGCACCTCCACCGGTGACTCGGTGAGCGCTAGCAGGTCCGCAGATGTGATCGACACAGCGCCGCCAGAGCCGCCGAGCGCCGTCTTGACGCATGCGATCTTGATCTGCCTGTAGCTGTCGCCGACGTCGGGACGCGCGACCAGCGCCAGCCCCGAGAGCGCCAGCACGCCGCCGAAGATCTCCGCGACCGACCGCGCACCGGTCTCGACCTCGGCCTGCCACGCCGATAGCCAGCCGTCGCCGAGCAGCGCGAACGACGCCTGATTGACGCGATCCGTCGTCAGCCCGTAGCCCTGCGCGCGGGGAAGCGTGTCATAGGTCGGATCGCGGAGCGCCGTCGTGCCGCTGCTGTGCAGGTGCCGCAGCACCACATCGCCGAGCGCGCCCGCGACCGAGTACCGCACGCGCGCGTCGCGCCCGATCGGGCTCGATTGCGTGTCGGTGAGGTCGGCGGCGCTGAACTGGCCGACGTACAACCGCCCCGCCGTGACCGCTGCGAGCTGCGCCGTCAGCGTGCCGATGCCCTCAATCTCTAGCGTCACCGGAGCCGACACCGACGCCGGCGCGCCCTCGTCTAGATCGACTGTCAGCCCGTAGATCCCGCCGCCGCTCTGTGCTTTCGGCTCGTCCGGTGCCGACCACGTCACCCACGGCAGCGGGATCACAATATCGACGCCCGCGACCTGCTGCGCCTGGATGTACGTCCAAACGACCTGGGGCTGCGAGCCGGTGGGGTAGATCCTGATCTCGTCGCCGCTGACCTGCGGATCGATCGTCACCTGCATACGGTAGCCCGCCGCGTCTGCCACCCACTCCCACGCCTGGACATGGCCGCCGCCTGGGATTGCCGACGTCAACGCCGAGACCACGGCCGCGCGGAGCTCCGCGCCGGTGTAGGCCGTGCCGGCCGCGAGCAGCGCGTACGGCTGCACCGAGTAGGATTCTGTCCACGACAGAGCCCCGCCTGTGTAGCGCTGGATCGTCATGCCGTGTGTTGTCGCCGGGTCGATGACGTAGCGGGCCTCGGTGTCAATGACCTTGCCGCTGGCCTCGGCCTGCAACGCGCGGTCGAGCCGCCGATCGAGCGCCGACGCCTCGAACCGGAACCCTCCCGCGATCCGCTGCGGGCCTTCCTCGATGTAGCCGCGCCAGACGCATAGCACGTTGCCGGCGTCGCCCCACTGCGAGCCCGGCACATAGCCGCCAGGATCGACGGCGAGCGCCCATAGCGTGACCTCGCGGCCGATCCACCATCGTGGCGCGTTGGTGACGATGCCCGACGCGCTGCCCGGCGTGTGCGCGTACGCCTTGGCCGCGCGGGTGCAGCCCGTGAACGACGTCGCGGTCTTGCCGGTGTACGTCACGCGCTCGACGCCGAGCCATAGCGCGCCGGTCGCCGGCCAGCCTGCCGTTGAGTCCACCGCGATCGTCGTGGCCGTCGCCGACAGCGCCGACGTGAGCCGCGCCGTGTGCGTCGGTGCTAGCAGCGCGGAGCGCACCGCTGCGGTGTCGAGCAGCGCGAAGCCCAGCGACAGCCCGACGCCGATCCCGCTCGCGCGGTCGATGCTGCTGCCAACCGGGCCGGAGTCGTCGATCACTAGCGCGCCGTCCTCGGACGCGTAGGCGGCGAACGGGCCCGCGCCCGGTAGCGCCAAGCCCGACACGCGCTCGGACCAGACCGTCGGGATGCCCTCGATCGTCAGAGCGTAGACCACGCCCCACCCATAGGGCTGCGCTGCGTAGAGCTCCGGCAGACTCATCGGGGCACCGCCACGACCAGCGAGATCCGAGCGTAGCGCTCGGCGTCGCCGTAGGTTTCGAGCTCAGGCGTGCTGACAACGAAGCCGTCAACGTAGCCGTCGAGATTGTCCGCAGCATATGCGCCGACGCCGTCGCCGACGATGCGGATCCGGCCTGTCAGCGCGTAGCCCTCGGCGAGCGCCGCCTGATAGTCGCCCGAGGTGATGTAGACCGACGTCCTGTAGAGATCGACGTTTCCGAACCCTAAGCCCATCGCGCGCCCGTGCCGGTACTGCCGCAGCTCGGCGCGATCGGCGTTCTGCAGGATCTGGCACTCGTACGCCTGCAGCTCGATCCGTCCAGCCGGCCGCCGGTCTGCGGTGTGCGATAGCGCGGACCCGTAGACGCTCAGGGCATAGCCGAGCATCGGCCCCGCGCTGCCGTACATGTGCAGCGTGTGCGCGACCGTGCCAGCGATCGTCACCACGCCCGCCGTCTGCGTGATCGAGTAGGTGCCGGCGAGGGTCGATGCGTTGACGTTGATCTGCAGCGTCATCAGTGCCGCCGACCACAGCCCCGAGGCGTTGATCCGGCATAGCACGATCCCAGCGCCCTCGTTGATCCCGATCGTGTGGTACGTGTTCAGCGCAGCCACCGATCCGGTCGCCGCGCCGCTGCCGAATAGATACGCCTCGAGGTATGCCATCACAGCGCCTCGCCAGCGGCCTCGACCGCGATCCGCCAGATGAGCGGCGCTTGCGCCTCGACGCTGACCGAGGACCACGCTAGCTCGTGCCACACGAGGCGCGGGACGTCGTAGACCGCCAGCCGTCGCGGGTTGCTTGCGAGCCTTAGCGCGTCGCGCATCCTGGCCGCGTCCGTCGGCGTGCCGATGGCCTCGACGCTCGGCGCAATCCCTGCGAGCCCTGGCACCATCGGGCGCACCGCGCCGGATGCGCTAGCGTCGCCGTCCGAACCGTCGAACCGATACGCGCGACGGATCGACCAGTAGCACGGCCCCTGCGCGCCGCTGATGCTCACCGGCCGGTATGGCGCCGCCGTACCCTCCGCGCCTGCGCTGGCCGTCAGCGTCGCCGCCGTCGCTCCGGCGTGGTAGAGCAGCGACGACCAGATGCTATTCGGCGACCACGTCACCGAGGCGGGGCCGCTGCATTTGAGGATCACGACCGCGCCGCGATTGGCCCCCTGTGTCCACGTCCAGGTGAACAGAGCCGCGCCAAACCATCCGCGCGCCGGGTCGTTAGCCCACGAAGTGAAGTCAGCGGCAGCGTGGTACGCGCTGCCGTGGCCGGCGTGTGTGTAGGTCTCGGCCGGATACGTCGGGACCGTGACCGCCATCTGAGCGAACGTCCACGCCTGCGAGGTCTCGACCGACAGCATCAGACACCGCCCGCCGTCGCTAGCCCGGTCGTGCGGAGGCTCCGCAGACTGCCCGCGATGGCCTGCCCGATCTGCTGCTGCGTCCCGATGACAAATCCGCTGCCGAACGAGACGTTGATTGCCGCAGTCGATGCGCCGGTGTCAGCCGCCGCCGTCGTCAACGTCTCGCCCGTGCCGGTGGTAGCGCCTGCGCCAGCCGTGGCCGCGCCCGACTTGACGCGACTGACCGCGCCGCCAGCGATCGCCGCGTATTGGACAGCCGCCGCACCGGCAGCCGCTGCGCCTGCGTAGTTTTTGCGGGCGAACTCGAGCGCGGCCGTCGCCGCCGAGACGAGCGCCAGGATGCCCGCCTTGCGCCGCTCGGCTGCCTCTAGCGCCGCCGCGCGCTCCTCCTCGCTCTTGGCCGCCGCCGCCGCGCGCTGGCCCTCGGCATCGCTCAGGCCGATGAGCGCAGCGCCTGCTAGCTGCGTCGCCGAGAGGATCGCGTCTTTGCTGTCGCTGAATCCAACCGCGACCGCCGCGCCGAGCTGTGGGAGGGTCGCTAGCACGTTGCCCGTGAGGCTATCGAGCGCGCCGACCTCCTGCCGCACTGCTGCGACGGACTGCACCGCTGCGTCGAGCTGCTGCCGTGCGAGGTCTGCCGCCGCCTGTCGTGCCTGCGCGCGCGCTGCGTCGATCTTGGCTTGCTCGTCGAGTGCGTACTGCACGAGCTCGTCGATCTCGGCTCGCTCGGCCGCGATGCGCGCCGCCCGCTGCGCGTCGATCTGCTGCTGTAGCTCCAGCCGCTTGCGTTGGGCCTCAATCTCGATCGCTAGGATCGCATCGGCGCGCCCCTGCGCCGTGTTGACCGCGCGCTGCGCTGCTGCCGTCGCTGCGGCGGCTTCCTTGGCGATCAGCTCGATCCGCGCGTCGTAGAGCTCCTCGATCGTCGCGCCGGTCTGCTCTGCTAGCTCGATGCGTTTGCGGTCGGCGTCGATCTCCGCAGCGATCGCCGCCTGCGATGCCTGCCGCGCCTGTGCCGCTGCCCGCTGTGCCGCTGCGCGCCGCTTCTCGGCCGCGCGCTGGGCCTTGCCCGCCGCGTCTGCCTGCTCTCTGGCCGAGCGCACCGCGAGATCGATCGAGTCATTGAACAACCGAAAGGCGTTGACCGTCTCGACGGCATCCTTCTTGAAGCGATTGGTTGTATCGTTCCAGCCGTCGCCGAGCTTGGCGACATCTGCGGCTGCGTCCTTGCCGAACTGCGACAGATCGCGTCCGGTCTGCTCCAGCACCGCGCGGACCTTGTTGAAGTCTCGCTCTGTGACCGCGACGATGATCGCCGACGCTGCGCCGATCTGCGCTTGCAAGGCCGCGAAAGCCGCTCGGGCTGGGATCAAGGCGACCTTGATCAGATTGACGATCCCGCCTGTGCTACCACGCACCGCGCGGATAAAATCTGTCAGAGTCTCGACGCCTGCCGCCGCCTCGCCGCCGATGGCCTCGGCCAGCGCGACCTTGAATCGCAACGTCTCGTTGCCGAGGTCTGATAGAGCCGTGTCCTGCCGATCATAGGTCGTCGTTAGTCTGCTGACATTCTCCGACAGCGACCGCGCAATCTCGTCGGCGACGATCTGCCGCCGGGTGACCTCATCGATCTGGTCCGCTGTGATGCCGGCTTGTTTCGCGTACTTCGCGAGCGCGCCGGATGTATTGACGAACGTGCCGACCGACCGCAGCGCGTTTCCGCGCCCGGTCTCGATGGCGCGCGCCAGCGCCTGCAATGCGTCGTCGCCGCTCTTGCCGGCCTGCGTTGCCCTTCCGGCGAGCTCTTGCAGTTGCTTTGTGGTGAAGCGCGCCGATACGCCAGCGGATTGCAGGACCGCTTGCAGCTTGACGATATTCTCCGCGCCGACGCCGCCGACGCTTTGCGCGATGTCAAGCGCGCTGGACAAGCCGCCCTTAGCGCCAAACGCCGCGTCAGCCTGCGCCGATAGCCGATTGGTCTCGTAGGTCAGCTGTGTGATCTTGACCGCTGCGACGGCCGCCGCTGCGCCGATCGCGCCGATGCCGACGACGGCCGCGCCTGCCGTAGCTGCGAGACCGCCAGCGCCCGTCCCGAGGCTCGACGCCAGATCCTTGACGCCGCCGATCACGTTGCCGGATGCCAGCGATCCGACCGCCGAGCCGATGCCGCGCACGCGCTGGGATGCGGCCTGCGCTGCGCTGCCGAACTGCGTGACCGCGCCCTGCGCGGACTTTGCGGCCTTGCTAACGCCGTCAACGCCGCTGAACTTGACGGAAACTTGGACGTTATTTGCGGCCGTGGTCACGTTGCTTCGCCTCTTGCGCCCGTAGCACCATCACGCCAAAAACGGCCCAAGCGGCGAGCCGGGGCGCGTCTATCGTACCGCAAAGGCTGTGCTCCTGCCATAGGGCAACGACAGACCGCCAGACCGCCGACCGCATCACCCACGCCGGGCAATGCGACCACTCACCGCCGGGTAGATCCTGCGTCGGGACGATCTCGCACTCGTGCGAGCACTGATGCCGGATCACCTGCCGAATGATCGCCGGCCGGAGCTCCATCGGTGCGAGGTACTGCGCCGCCGTCGCTAGCGTCGCCTCGGAGCCGCCGATCGCTAACCAGCGGCCCCCGAGGTAAAACCCCCCCACGTCGCGCGCATGATCGCAGCGTAGAGCGGGACCGCTAGCGCCGGGTGCGGCTGCTCGGCCACGCGAGCGCCTAGCGCGTCGTCACCGTCTACCGAGACCAGCCCGAGGCGCACGACGCCGCCGATCTGCTCGGCCGGGGGCACGCCGTCCCATCGCTGAGACTCGACCCACGACAGAGGCCGGATCGTGTAGACCGTCGCGCCGTCGGGCAGGGGCGACGGTGCCGGGATCATCTCCGCGTCACCGTCGCGCCCGATGGCCGGATCGGCCGAGCAGACCAGATCGATCCGGTCGTCCTTGTGTAGAGCAAACCATGCCATGCGCGTCTCCCTCGCGATGGCACCGGTCGGGCCTAGCCCTGGCCGATGCGGAAAATGCTGTCGAGCGGCGAGTTTGCCGAGGTCTCGGGCGTGTCCGACTGATCTCCGCTGTAGCTGCTCGCCTCGACCTGGACCTGATAGCGCACCAGCTCGCCAGCATCGACCGGGGCCGCCGTGACGATGGCCGACGGGATGAGCGCCGACCACATGCGGCCGATCCGCGATCCGACCTCGACGCCGATCGAGATGGTGTCGCCGCTCTCGAGCAGGTATTGCCATGCGTGCGCGCCGCTATTGGCTGGCGTGCCTCCCGCGTCGTAGATGCCGTCGGTGTCCTTGTGCGGGATCGAGAATGCCGCCGTAATGACCGGCCGCACGATCTGCACGCTGGCGATCCCGCTGTCCTCGCTGTGACATGGAATGACGCGGAGGTCGCCGGCCGACCAGCCGATCGAGACGTCCTCGAGGCCGCACGTTGCCGAGCCGCCGATCGTCACGCGACCGTTGCTTGTGCCGAGGATCGTCGGGATGCGCTGGAAGCTCGACGGGACAACGAGGCCGCCGATGGTCTTGTCGGCGATGAAGTCATAGAAACTAAACGTAAACTCCACGGTGGGAGTCTCGGACGCGTTCAGATTGAGCGTGAAGCTCTCGCAGATGCAATCGACCAGCCGGTAGCCGAACGCCGTGTTGTTGCCCTTCCAGCGGATCGTCAGCGGGATCGGCTGGTTGTCGCTCTGCCACGCCGTGCCGGTGCCGTAGGCGTTGGCGGTGTTGTCGTTGACGGTGTTGGACGCGTTTTCGAAAAGCGTCACCGTCTGCGCGATCTTGTTTTTCGCGAAGCCGCTCTGTACCGCCGAGGTAGTCGCGCTCAGGCTCGTGAGCAGGTACGCGCCGCCCTTGATCTTCGCGCTGGCTGCCGGGTCGTCGTAGGTGACAGAGTTGGCAAGCGCTGTCGAGACTCCGGCGGCCGTGTACGTGCTGCACGAGATGTGCCGCTCACCGCTCCAGAACTGCGCCGCCGTATTCACGCCGCCGACCCAGTTGTCCGCGTAGCTGCCGATCGCATTGCCGAGCAGCGCCTGCAGGTACGGCAGCACGCCAGCGTCACCCGGATTCTGCGCGGTCGGGTCGTAGCCGTCCGCCAGACCCTCAAGCGGCATCGACATCGTGATCGAACCGCTGCGCCGGCCGATGATGCGCTCCGGTGCCGCGCCGACTTGGCCGGTCATGAGGTCGAGCTCGGTCGTCTCGGTCTCGAACGTGACGCTCGGCGACTCGGCTTTCAGGTAGACGAAATCGCCAGCCGTGACGTTCTCTGTGCCGAACGCGCTCTGCGGGGCGAACCCGACGCTGCTGTCGCTCCAATATGCCATCACGCCCCCCATTCAAAAACGACCCTGGCCGTTCTGCTCATCACGAGATCGCCGTCGTCTACCAGCGAGCCGACCGCAAGATCCGGCTCGATCTTACTGACGTCGATGTTGTTTGTCGATTGCCATTGGTACAGCGCCTCCACGATCGCCTCGCTGTCAGCGATAGCGCGACCGAGGCTGCGGCCCTGCGGATCGACGTAGTAGACGTCGATCGTGATCTGCGTCTCGTAGTCGCTGCACGTGTGGCCCGCGTTGACCCGCCGGCCGCCAGTCGCCGACAGCACGACCGCCCGCGACCCGCGGAGCGCCACGCGCTGGCCGATCAGGGTGCGGAATCTGTCGTCCTGCGACGTCGGATCGGCGACTGCGACCGCGTCGATCACAGGCACCAGAGCATCGAGGATGCCGCGCGTCGTGGTCGGCATCAGCGCACCGTCGGGATCGAGTAGAGCATCTGCTGGCCCTGCTCGGTTTGGCCGTCGTCGTTGTCGTCGTACTCACGGAGGCCGGCGACGATGACGCGCAAGGAGTCGTCGAACGCGAACCGCATCTCGCGGAGCAGCGACACTAGATCGCCCGTCGGCGCGATGCCGTGGTCCGCGAGCACGTAGCGAATGCCTGCTTGGATGACCTCGGAGAACAAGTTCGAAGCACCAGAGTAGAGCCACGGCCGCCGGCCGGTCGCGTCGAGCGCGTGCTCGATCTTGGCGTTGACGCGATCCGCGACCGACCCGCAGAAGGCCCCGCTCCGCTCGTCCTGATAGACCGCTGCGAGCACATCCGCCACATTCTCCGCGCTGCACCGCTGCCACGACCAGCGCACGACGGCCGCGCCGAGGTAGGCGTGAACGACCGTGCCGCCCGCGTTGGTCGCCGTGATCTTGATCTGGTAGCCGTCGCCGGGCGTCGCGCTGACAGCCGCGAACGTGATCCGCGCGGTGAGGTCCACCACGGGATCGCCAGCGTCCACATCGACCGGCAGATCCGACTTCAGATAGAACCCAAACTGCCCGCCGTGAGGCTCGATGCGCGCCAGCTCGCGGACGTAGGTGACGCCCTGCGACACCACACGGATCGAGTCGCCGACGCTGAAGCCAGCCGCTGAGATCACATCGAAATAGGCGGCGTGCTGACCATGCACGGTCGTCGAGCCAGTGGGGAGAGTCACCGACCCGGAGGCCAGCACGCCGCCGGATCGGTCGAGTAGCTGCGCCGTGAGCGACGCCGGGAGCAGCCCGTCGGGGTCACTCCACAGGAACGCGACGGCCTGATCTGTGCGTAGCTCGATCATGCGCGGGCCTCGATGAGCGCCGACAGATCCGCGATCTGCCCGTCGGATAGCACGGCCTCGACCACCAGAGCCTGCGCGATGCGGCCGGCGAACGCGCTGGATGCCCCGCCGTTGCGGCTGCCGATGTTGGTCACCGCAGAATCTGCGCCGTCGCCAGTGTCGCCGTCGATCGTCTGCGTGTACGGCAGCGGCTGGCCGTCGCTGTATAGCGAGGTCTCGCCAGCCGCTAGCGCGCGGTCCACGCGACCGACGAGGACGCCGCCGGAGTAGGCCGCGCTGCTCGTCGCGACGCTGTACGCGCCGGAGTAGCACGAGATCCGCGCCTCGCCGGTGGCAATGATGCTCAGTGCGTAGCCGTTGGTCGCCGTGTTGTAGGCCGGGCCGCGCTCGGCGATAAATCCGAGGCCTGGCACTGCATCGACCGCGACCAGAGCGCACACCGTCAAACTCTTAGGGTCCGAAGTAGTGCTAACCGTGAGATTCATCGACACGCCGTCGAAGCCGATCCACCGCCGTCCGTTGGCGTCGCTCGCGATAATCGGAGCCGCGCCGGGTGCCGTGATGCTCGCGCCAGCGATTCGATTCGTGGCCTCAGCGACCGCCGAATACTCAGCGCCGCCCGTGGCATGCGCGTCGAGCCACCAGCTACACAGCGGCCCCCATGATTGCAGGATGCGCGCGCTAGCTGCTGCGCGCCGCGCCTGCCTCGGCGCCGTGCGGATTGCGCTGCGCGCTTGGCCGGCGGCGTAGATCATCAGTAGGTGACGCCCTGCGCGTGAATCGCCACAGTCTCGCCACCGGCGAGCGCCAGGACGCGCACATAGCAGCGCAGCGCGCCGCGCGGCTCGATCTGTAGGACGCCGCCGCCGTCAGCGGTGAGGAACGTCGTCGGGGGGACGTCGGTGTACGCAATCCAGCCCGCCGGGCCGAGCAGGTAGACCGCGACCTGCGCCGAGGTGCCCCCAGCGATGCCGATCCACAACTGCGCGAATCGCTGGTCGCGGAGGTCGAAGCCGTCGGTCGGGGCGCTCGGCGCAGCCGTCGGCGCGACAATGCCGGTCGTAGAGCCGAGAGCGATCGGAGCCTGGAACATCTCACACCTCGGAGGGTAGGGGGCGCGGCCCCGTAGAGCCGCGCCCCCGCCTGTCAGCTAGGGCACGTTGCTGCCGATGATGCCGAACTCATAGGCCTTCGCGTAGAACGAGGCCTGGAACTTCGCAACCATGTTGACGAAGATCCCATCCTCGCTCGGCAGGACGTCGAGGGTCGGAGCCTCGCCCATCCAGATGCCGACGGGGCTCTTGTCGCGGTCGATCAAGAACCAGTCATCGTCATCGGTCGCGAACGGATGCACGATCACCTGGGCGTAGTTGGCGAAGGTGTTGGTCTGCATGTCCGCGCCGCTGTAGACGCTGCCGATGAGCTCCTTGGCGATGCGCTCATTCTTGGGCGACACCACCAGAACCATGTTGCTGCCCGCCATGTTCATCGGGAGCGCCTGCTGGTTGCGGTAGTTGCGCAAGAGCTGCTTGGCCGCATCGAGCGTGGTCTCGCTCAGGGCCGCGACGAGCAGGTTGTCCTGCGTGCCAGCCGCCGCGGTCGTCTGAGCGAAGCCGAGGCCGGTGTCGATGAAGAACTTACCAACGCCGACCTGACCAGCGCCCGCGCCCGCCATCGGGTGAGCCGCCGTGAACAGACCGCCAAGTCCGTCAAAGAACAGCTTATTCACATTTTGCGCGGCGGCGTTGGCGAGCTGACGGCCCGCGTCGGCGGCGAGGTTGGTCGACCAGTTGAGCTGCGCCCACGGGACGCGGTGCTTCAACACGAACGCTTCCTGGGTGATCGTGCTGATGCCGCTCGTCAGGTCCGAGGCCGTGACCGAGGTCGTCGCCGAGGTGACCGACTGCGCGAGGCCGCCGGCGTTGGTCGCCATGAGGCGCGCCTGACCGCCCTCGTAGTCGAGAACCTCGCAGCAACGCGCGTAATCCTCGGTGGACTGCGCGAGTTGATCGACGAAGGTTTCCTGAGCGATCCTGATGACATTGTCGAGGCTGTTAGCCATGATTCAGATCCTTAGTGCATCAGACCCGCGCGGCGGGCCTCCTCGATGCGCTGTGCGCGCTCCTTGCGCGCTGCGATGTAGTCCTGCTCGGTCTTGACGTACACGATCGCGCCCTGCGGATAGCCGGTCACCGTCTGCAGGCCGTCCAATCGGATCCAGCCCTTGCCGGTGTAGCGGACATCCAAAGCCGCGATCTGCCCCTCAGGAAGAGCCGGATCGACGATGGCAGAGCGCCAGCCGTCGGGCAGACCGAGCACACGCCCAGGCTGCATATCAGCGTACGAGGAGCGGTCTTTGCGCCGCGCGCGCGCTGCCTCCACCGCCTCCGGGGTCGGCAGGGCAAGCTCGGCCGGTGCTTTCGGCTGCTCTTCGATCTTCTTGGTCTTGGTCGCCATTAGGCACCTCCGCGCGGATCTTACCGCTTGTCGAACATTGCCTGCAAGCTTTTCGCCGACACCAGCGTCGATCGACGCTGACCCGTCAGGATCTGCGCCACCGCGCTAGACCGCTCGCCGATGGCCGCCAGCGGCGAGGGTGCCGGCGTGGCCGCCTTGACCGTCTCCGGGTGTTGCTTGATCCACGCCTCGAGCGCTTTCGCGCCGTCAGCCGTGCGCGGGTCGAGATCGGGCACGTACTCATGGTACGCCGGCAGCACGCCAGCGCGATCGAGCGCCGCCGATCGGGCCTCGCTACGCAGCCGCGCCCGCTCGGTCTCGACCTCGGCCCGCCATGCGATGCGCTCGGCCTCCAGCCGCTCGGCCTCGGTCATGGCCGCCTGTGTCGCCTCGTCGGCTGCTGCGTCGGCGGCGGCCTTGGCTGCGCGGAGCTCGGCGAGCTGCTCCTGCATCGCCGCGAGCTGCGCGCTGTAGTCCGGTGCCGTCGTGGTCTCGGCCTGCGTGGCCGGCGTGGCCGGCGTGGCCGGCGTGGTTTCGGCCGGCTGGGTCTGCTCTGTCGTCTGCTCGTCCATCTCTCCCCCTATAGATACCGGGTCACGCGCCCGGCTTCGATGTCGGCTGCTAGCTCCCGTGCAAGGATTGCATCGCCGCTCGTCGATGTGATCTGCGTCCGACCGCCGAACGCGAGCGCCCGCGCCGCTAGCGCGGTGAGCGCCGTTCCCACGCCCTGGATCTCTCGGAACGTCGGCTGGATCGGATTGAGCCGCAGCCGCTTCCAGACCTGCGCCCCCTTCTGTCGATTGGCGACAAGCACGCGCTGATTCGTCCCGCGCTTGTTCGCCTTGATCCTGCTGCCGAGCGAGCGCCCCGCGAACTCGATCACAGCGCCGACAACGCCGAAGTTGCGGACACGTAGGCCGCTCCACATGCCGCCCGTGACATTGCCGGGGATGGTGCGGCCGGTCTCGCCGTGCATCGCCTCACTGCCAGCAAACGAGCGCTTGCGCGTGCCGATCGCCTGCGCGTAACTCTCGCTGATGATGTACGGCCGGCGGGTGCTGTAGGGCCGCGACTGCGAGGCGAAATCGCCGCGCATCGCCCGCGCGCGCGTCGTGCGTGCCAGCCGCGCCGCCGTCGTCAGCGCCGCCGAAAGCCGGCCGATCGCCTGTAGGTCGTTGGCCGCGATCGCCTGCTTGACCGTCTTACCGCCGACGCGCACCTCGATCGGATCGCTCATGCTGCCCCCGTCGGCGGCGTCGGCGGCGTCGCGCCAAGCGCCAGACCGAGATCCCGCACCTCGGCCAGATTCTGCGCAATGCGCGCCCGCGCACCCTCGCGGCTTAGGCCGTCGCGCGCCATGAGGTAATCCACCGGCGACAGCGTGCCGGCCGCCATCTGTAGCTGCACCGCTTGGGCCTCGTGCAGCGGGTCGGCGTAGGGCAGGAACTTCGCGAACCGCAGCGATACGCCAATATCGTCGGGGATCTGTAGCGGGTCGGTGCGATTGGCGATCTTCGCCATCAAGCGCAGCATCTCGCCCTCGGCCTGCTCGAAGATCGGGATGTAGCGCTGCGCTGCGTCCACGCGATCCCGTGCGTCGGCGGCCCTGGCCGTGGCCGTGGTGCTCGTGTTGTTTTTCAGGAACGCATCCGGCGACAGGTCGAACATCGAGCAGAGCAGCCGCAGCCGGGCCTCGTTCCACGACGTGATCTGCGCGAGCGGCGGCTGGCCCTGCACGATCCGCAGCGTCGGGCTCGGCGCGGTCGGATCCATGCTGTAGAGCGCCAAGACTTTCTCGGGCCCGACCTGGAGCTCCTCGACCATCTGCCCGAGCTGCGCGCCCTCTAGCACGCGCTGGCCCCACGCCTGCGTGTGCACCAGTAGCTCGGTGTCGCTCTCCTGGATCATCAGCGCGATCGCCGCGTTTAGGATCGCGTCATTGATCGGCGCCTCGTAGCGGCCGGGCATCGGCGACTCGGACCGAATGCCGACCGCCGGGATCATGCCGAGGCCGTGCGCGATGCTGTCGCCGATCAGCGGCATCTTGCCGTCAGCGGTCTGGTACCACGCCTCGGTCGCGCTGAGGTACATCTCGCCGTACACCACCGCCCCGGCCTCGTTCTGCATCGGGACCTTGCAGCGGACCGCCTTGGCCGCTTGCAGGTCGTAGGCGTGCATGACGTCGCCGTACTCAAGATCGAACTGCCACGGCGAGAACACCTGCCACCGGAACGCGCCCGCCCGGTCTCGGATCGGGACGCAGATCACCGTCTGCTGGACGAGCAGCTCGCGGTGGATGTGGAGCATGGTCTCGTCGATCCGGCTGGCGTCGTACAGCGCGCGGAGCTTCTGGAACACCGGCGCGGGCAAAGTCGCGTCACCGAACCGGCGCACCACCGGCCGCGCGTACAGAGCGCCCGACAGCTCGTGCGCGTACCGCTGCACCAGCGGGACGTATCGCTCCTGAATGCCGCGCGTGCGAGGAAACGTCTTCGCCAGCTCGGCCGCGATCGATCGGTAGTCGCCGCGCAATAGCTCGTCAATCTGGCGAGATCGCGCACGAAACCTGGTCTCGTTCAGGACGTCGACATCACCACCGAAAAGCAGCATCGGACACCTCCACCGGCCGCAGTCTACCGCCGCCGACGCGCCGCGTCACGCCTAGAAGTGCGCGACGTTTGGACCCTCGTTGCGCCCGGTGAACAGGCCGTCCGGCCCGCGCGTGTGCCGTAGTGGCAGACGCCCGGCGTGCAGGTCGGGGAACCGCAGGCCGGCGACGATCGCATAGCGCAAGCTGTCGATCGCGTGGTCGTGCACGTTGTCCTTGTAGATCCGGTCGGTCGGCGTACCGCTACGGTCGCAGACGTACCGATAACCCTGCATCGACGGCACGATCCCCTGTAGATCGCCGTCGTACGTGCGCGGCAGGCTCGACGAGAACAGCAACGTCGGCGGGGCATCGACCGGTGCGAGCATGTCCGAGACCGCCGTCACGCCGTGCCGCACGTACTGGTCGTGTCGCGTCGATAGCGGCATCACGATCGTGCGTCGCGAGCCCCATACCGAGCGGAGCCATTGATTCTCGCTAGGGATCGCGCGGTCTGCCGCGATGAGGTACGGCGCGCGGCTGTACGTGTCGATCATCGTCTGCACCGTCTGCCGCCAGTGTCCAGACGACCTCGGCCGCTCGACGCGCTCGTCTACCACGATCCACCGGCCATCCGGCAGCACCTGGATCGCCACCGCCACCGCTCGCGCGACGCCCCAGTCAACGCCGAACACCCACCGCGCGCCGGCCTCGTGCGCTCGCCAATCGTGCGCGATGATATGACGCGCCGTGTCAAACTCAGGGAACACCACCGACGACGGTCGCAGCGCGTAGGCCATGACCTCCTGTTGATAGCGCCGCTCGCTCATGGCCTTGCGCCAGCTCTCGATAACGTCGCGACCTAGATAGGGATTGTCCCAGCTAGTGCAGCGCGTGACCCACCACGCCGGATCGCGCTCGGACTGCCGATCGGCAAAGAGCCGGGTGATGCCGCGCATCCCGTTCGGGCTCGAAGCAACCGCCAGACCGGGGCGCGGGCAGGGTAGGCGCACCGTCGCCGCTACCGTCTCCCATACTGTGATCTCGTCGGTCTCGGACCAGCAAACCTCGTCGAGCGCGCACCAAGCCAGATTCTGCCCGCGCAATTTGTCGATCCGCTCGTAGCCGCGCCAATGGACCGTCGCGCCATTGCGGAGCTCGAGCACCTGATCGGCCTTGGAGTACCGCTGCACGTAGTCAATGCCGGTCGCGCGCCGGAGCGTCTCTAGGTGGTCTCGCAGGAACGGCAGAAGATTCCTGCTCAGGTCGCGCTCGGTACGACCGAGCAGCGCGCCGGGTACGCCTGGATTCGCCAGCGCTCGCAGTAGGACGTCGAGCGTCAGCGTCCACGATTTGCCCGCGCCGCGACCAGCGCAGAAGAACCGATGCCTCGACGGGCTCGTCAAGAACTCCACCTGCTTTCGGTACGGCCCGAAGACCTCGACGAGATCGAGCTGCACTAGCTGACCTCGATCGCGTCGCCGCACATGCCGGGAGCGGCGCTCGGCGTCGGGCTCTCGACCATCGCCGGCGAATCGAGCGACACGCTGATCTGTAGCGGCGGCACCTCGGCCACGTCTGCCTGCCGACTGGCGATCTCTAGCGCGCGGCCTGACAGGCCCGAGAGCCGCGTCACCGTCGTGAGGTAGTGCTGCGGATCGAGGCGGCCGGCGGCGAACTCAGCCTCGGCGACCTGTAGCGCTCGGATCCACGTCGCCTGCATGGTCTCCATCGTGAGCTGCGGAGGATCCTGGATCTCGGCTCGCTCCTGCTCGGTCGGCGGGTCGGGACGACGGCGGCGGCCTCGGCCGTAGTCGTCGGGGATGATCCGCTCGAGCAGCCACGCCGCCGCCTTCGCGTCGCCTGTGCTGGCCGCTGCGTGCATGACGTCCAAGAGCCGCGACTCGCAGTGCGACTGCGCCGCGTACATCTGCTCCTGGAACTCGCTCAGCTCCGGGTTGCGCATCCACATGTCGAACACGCGCGGGGTGATGCCGGCGAGACCGCATGCGCCGTTGGTGCTCATGCCCTTGCGGAACGCCTCAACCAGGATCGCCTCGACCTCCGGCGTCCTCTTCGTCTTCCGGCCGATCTTGGCCCCATGCTGCTCCGATGATGCGATCAAGGCGGGCTCGGCCGTGCGCGGCTTGCGGCGTGGTTTCGTCTCGCGCTTGCGCGGCGAGCGCTGCGGCTTCGCGCCGTTTGGATCGTCTGCCATAGCTGCCGCCTCTCCCTAGATCCTGCCGCCATCCCTTGGGCTTGCGTCCTCTCATGGTCGCGCCAGCCGTGCCAGGAATCGGGCCGCGTTTGCTGTGTGCTTTGTAAGTATGCGAAACCATTTGCGCAGAAAAAGCGCGGCGAGGAGGGAAC
>Ga0208644_1001276_pt1 | contig 21319 bp, 17 predicted proteins | sample VirMetDEL_Nov_18_FD_184517 | JGI IMG/M metagenome (GOLD analysis project Ga0208644, IMG submission 184517) | Aqueous microbial communities from the Delaware River and Bay under freshwater to marine salinity gradient to study organic matter... | ecosystem: Environmental > Aquatic > Marine >...
GAGGAATTCAGTAGTAACGAGGTTGTGTAACTCGTTAAACATATCCTCAGTAGCTTTGTTGTTAGCCATGTCTAAGGACAATTTGATCTAATTTGTTTTCAATGCGGATCATGTGATCCTCCATCTTTTGAAGAGCAGTAGATAGCTCTTGTTTTTGTACGTAGTGCTCAGCAACACGTAGTTCTACCTTATCTACACGGCTATCAACGTCGCTGATCTTGCTGTGTAGACGGTTATGAACTGAGATAATGGCAGTTAAAAGGGCAATACCTGCTGCTACACCTGCTTCAATCATTACATGTACCCTATGTAAAGTTGAACACCGTCTGCATCTACAACAGTTGCATCAAGCAAAGCATCGTTTTCTGTAATAGAATAAGCGATGCCTGTAGTAAATGTAATACCGCTAGTAAAATTAAGCTCTTTAGAAGAACCAGAAGGTACATGAATAATAATTATTGGTACATCTGTACCTACAACAGGTGCCGTAGCTTTGTTGTACAACCTAAAAGCAATCGAAGCTCCACTACCACCACCACTGTGGGTGTTATGAATAAACAGGTTAAAGATTGTACCAGGACTAGCTTTTATTGATGTTGCATTTGTACTGTTAGTAGAGCTTTTAAAGTGAACTTTAGTTGAAACAGGTAGTTCTCTATCGTACCTACCAGGTGTAATATTGTAAGTAGTACTACTCATGTTGCTCCATCAATCGAATCAACTTCTGTGCATAGATGGGATCTGTAGCGTAACCTTCAGCTTTTAGGAGGTATGCACAGTCTTCACGAGAGGTGGCTCGATTGACGCCTTTGTAGCCTTTGTAGTCCTTATACCACTGAGTAACAAGGTGTTCTACACAGTTGTACGGAGTAGCGAAATCTTTGAAGGAAGCTTTGATGGTAACAGGACCATTACCGTAGTCTTCCCAGGTAGTCTTTACAGTACCAGTACCTTTGATACCGAAGTAGTTGTTCTTACCACTTGTAGCAGTACCAAACGCTGATTCAAGTGCCCATTGAGCAGCAACTACTTCTGGGAATTTAGCTCCAGCAGCACGAGCAGCAGCTTCAATACCTTCCCAGGTATTATCAAATTGTTGAGGAGCTACAGGAGCAGGTGTACGCCAGAGCTTTACCCACTCCGCATCATCAGACAAACCAAAGGACCCTAGAAAACGCTCTAGAGCCTCAATGGCTTGCTTTTGATGAGGTAACCCCTTGTAGTTCTTTACAACGTCAAGGAGTTTGATGCTCATTTGAATGTATCCTTAATGCGTTGAATTTGATCGTCTTCCTTACGCAGAGGCTTCAATGCATTGATGCCACTAAGGATGAGTTGTACAACACTGTTATCCTTCAGTTTAGAAGCACCGATAATCTCAGAGCCAAGGAACAGTGCAAGGAAAGCAAGTGCCTCATAGGACACTTTAATGCCGAGAATAGTGATCATGATGTGACCTATAGGTAAGAGTTACCAGGGGACTCCAGCAGAAGTTGTAGGAGTCAGCTTTTCAGCGATTTGTGCATCGAGTGCAGCGTCGATCTCGGTGACTTTCTCTTCACCAAGCTTTTCTTTAACCCAACCAATGACGACTTCTTCAGTCAGTTGGGGATACGGGATAGCGTCAGCTTCAGGTGCTTCAAAACCAAGAGAGCCATAAGCACCAGCTTGCTCACCATCACGGAAACGAGTTACGGTATAGTGAACCGTATAGACCGTACCGATTTCATCGAGCTTACGCTCCATGTTAGCTACTTTCCAGACAGTAAAAGGAAAGTCGATACCAGGAGTAGGAGTGGTTTCAGTCATTAGATAACAGGGATTTCGTATTCTTGAGTAGTGTTTGCGTAGTGCTTCCAAATAACATCAGCAGTGTTGCCAGCCCAGTTAGCAACTTGTGCAACAGGAATACCGGCTTCAATCCAATGACTAATAGCAGTGTGACGCAAATCGTAGGGACGGTAAATGTTAGAAATAGAGTCTTCTTTCTTCAGACGCAACATCCGCTTACGGAAGTAGCTTTGAAAAGACAACCGATCCCAAGGAAAGATAAACTCACTATCTTGTTCAAGTGAGTTAAGGATAGCTTGGCACTTCTCATTAAGAGGTACCCAACGCTTTTTATTTGTCTTAGTGCTGTTCTTTAAACCATGAGTTAGGGTGTAGTTCTGGTGTACAAGGATTTTATTATCCTTAATATCCTTCCACATCAGAGCACGTACCTCACCTGTACGCATGGCAGTTTGCAGCATGAATTCAGCGTAAGCAGACCAATTAACGTTACGATAAGTCCGCTTAGCTTGAAGTGATGAGAAGACCACAGGGATCTCTTTACGAGGAATTACCACGATCTCCTCATCACGTTGCGGAGCCTTCGGCATCCGAAAAGATTGAATAGGGCTGCGTTCAATCAGCGCAATGTCCTCCTGACTAGCCCAACGATACAGGCTCTTCAGGTACATAGCCACACGACGGGCAGACTGGACTGGTTCCTGCTGGAGCAACCAAACCATCGTCTTACGTCCATCTGTGTGGAAATCCTGATGAGGGGACCGTGCAAGCCACTTAGACACCTGCGTGTAATCAGATGTCAGGCTGGTTGGGCAAAGGGAGATGGACCGCTCAGCAACGAACTGATCCCAGGCGGAGACTAGGGTTAGGGTCATAGGAGGTGGGGTGAAACTCGACTACCCATTAATGGTACACTACCACCCCTCCGTCTGTCAACCCCTTAGTGAGTAGGACTAGTTGCCTTCGAGAACTTTCAAACGCGCATCCAGTGCAGTAATAACTCCTGCTTGGGTTTCGATCTTGGCAAGTGCTTCCTGCAACGCAGCAGTCAGCAACGGCACCAGCTTGGACTGGTCGATGCCTTGGTAGACTGGGTTGCCGTCATCATCCACTTCATCTTTGGTGCCGGTGACGCACTCAGGAACGATGGCTTGCGCCTCGTGAGCAATGAAGCCGTCAACCGTGGTGTCAGGATCTGCGATGAAGTTGAAACGGTGAACTTGGAGCTGGTTGAGGCGATCAGCAGCACCAGTCAGCGGGACAACGTTTTCCTTGAGGCGATAGTCGGAGGAAGTGTTGTAGGCGGTGGCTGAACCATTCGTGCTGATAGAGCCAACCTTGCCGTTAGGGTTATAGAACTCAACGTGATCCGTGGAGCCAGTATTGTTTCTACTGGAATATATCGCGCCTCCAGTTCCATCTTTTAGAAGCCCCAAGCCAAATACAGAAGCAGAAGGAAGGCTTGAGATATTTCCAATAAGCATATAGCCTGCATTCGTAATCCTCATCCGCTCCGTCGGGCTGCTCGCTCCGTCGGCAGTAGTGGAGAACACTAAACGCGACGGAAGATCATTAGTTCCTCCAGCGGCATCAGCCATCGCTTCAATCGTGGCTCGGTTGCCGCCAAGACCATCACCAAACCAAACAGCTCCAAGATCATCTCCTGCTGTCGTAGCATTATTTCCTCTTCGCAGTTGAAGTATGCCGTGACCTGATGAATTAGTGGTATTGCCAGAAACCTGCAACAAAGCAGGATAAGAGCTACTAGACGTGCCAACTAACAGGCGTCCCGATGCATCCAAACGCGCTTTCTCGCTGCCATTTTGCTCAAACGCCCAGAAGCCAGAACTTGGAACGCCCAAGATCATTGATGGCGACGCGCCCGATTGACCCCTTACTCTGATAGCGCCGTTGCCTGAGTCGCTTACGCCTGTGCCGTTGGTGAGATTGATAGAGTTGTCACTTCCACTAAGAAGTAAGCTTCCAGCAACGTCAAGTTTGTTATTGGCATTAGGCGCAGTAGTGCCAATCCCTACGTTGCCTCCGTTGGGCTGAAGAAGAAGATCGTAAACATCAGAAGTGCCATTAGTGCTCTGAACTTGAATGTAGCCTTTTCCAGTTGTAGCTGCACCTAAAACAAGACCGTAAATGGCAAGATCTTGTGCGTTGCTAAATACTGCTGAACCGTCAGTTGTCCCAACAGCAGGTATGCCATTTGAACCACGGGCAACTGTTAAGCCAGCACGAGCAGTAGAAGTCCCCAGACCTAAGCGGCCACTGGAGTCAAAGCGTCCTCTTTCTGATCCGCCCGCGCTAAACGTAATTGTGTTTGCCCAAAGATCAAAGTTGGTTGATCCTTGGATTGATGCAAGTTGGATCTGCGTGTCTGATTGCGATTCAAAAGCAAACCCTCTGTTGGCACCCGTTTGGAGAACAGAAATAAGTCCATTCCCTGATCTCGTTACATCAAGACGTGCATCGGGTGAGCTAGAGCCAACACCAACATTCCCACTCGCATCAATGAAGAGTCTCCCAACCCCGTTAGACGAGATGGCTACTTGGTCTGCGCCGGGTGAATAAATGCCGGTATCAGCGTCGAAGTAAATAGCAGGACTTGCAGCACTACCCGACGTAACACCAAGAGCACCCGTCATGGTGCCACCAGCAATAGCTAGCTTGTTTGTGTCAAGACCAAGAACATCCGACTGAAGTGTGGTGATGTCAGACTGAGCAGTGCTTACGTCAGACTGAAGAGCACTAATTGCACTATCTTGTGTAGCGTTCTCATTATCTACATAATCCTTAGTTGCAGCATCACTACCGTTAGTAGGAGCTTGAAGATTAATGATAGCATTGGTGTTCATATCCAATGTATCAGAAATGGTAACATTACCAGTACTATCTAGAATGTCACTACCATTAAGGTCAAGGTTAGCGCCAATAACAGCATTACCGCTTGGGTTTACCTGTAGGTTTTGGAGATCAACATTAAAAGAACCAGACGAAATATAAATAGCATTAGTTTGCTGATCAACAGTAAAGAAGTCACCAACTTTAAACTTACCATTATGATCAGTTGTAGCTGTCCAAACCTTACCGTTATTTAGTTCAACAACTTGGTTAGCTTCAACAGGTACACCACCATTTTCAGGAAGTGCTGAGTAATTAGTACCACTACCGACGTACTCCATAGTATGACCGCTAGAAGCAATCATAGAACGAAGATAGAATTCAACCGTAGCACCAGTCAGTACTGCACCATCAAGACCAAGGTTCTCAGCACGGTCTGCAGGATTAGGACGACTAATAACAACATCCCATCCAGTACCGTTAGGTGTAGCAGAAAGAATAGGATAAGTGTTACCACCAATGTCTACAAGCATATTGCTTTGAGGACGAGTGGCAGAACCATGCCAAGGAGAGCCTGCTACAGGTGTATCAATGGTAAAGGTAATATCACCATCATTAGCATCTGCAGTGGTCACAGCGGTGAAGATAGCGTTAGTAGAACGACCATCTACAACAAGACCATAGCGACCAAAATCAGTGGTAGATGCAGCAAGGTTAGCTTGACCACCGTTAAGTGCTTTAATGTGGTAATGGTTAAAGAAGGCATAGCTGCTGGTACACTGTGCATAACCATTGTTAGTAACAAGGATACCAGGACCATCAAGACCCACATGGGTGTAGCTATCACACACCATTGAACGTAGTGGAGAGCTACTATCAACAACAGAACCATCAACAAGCAAACCACCACCAGTCATGGCAGAGTCTGTATCACCAGCACTACCACCAGCAGGTGTATGTGGGTTTAAGCTACTGTTGTTAATCTCCGAATCAGAGAAGTTAGTACAATTCTGAATATACGGAGACTTATAAATTATAGCACCGGGGTAGAACGAAACGTTCCAACCTTGAGTACCAGGCAGACCATAAACAGCATCAGGGTCAACAGAACCGACTTCACCACGAGTACCACTAGCTTTAACACCAGTAAAGGTCAAGTTCTGAAGGAAGGTACCACTGTTGACACGGAATAGGCTATTGGTCTCAGTAGCAGGAGTAGGATGGATGACACAACTACGAAGAGCTGTACCAATAATGGATACATCCTTCTTTGTAATGTCAATAGGTGCTACTTCTTGATAAGTACCAGGTGCAACAACTACAACACTACCATCACCATAAATGGCATCAGCATTGATTTGATTAATTGCAGCTTTAACAGTCTTTTTAGGGCGGCTAATACGGTGACCATCATTAGCATCATCACCGCTGCTAGCATCTACATAGACAACCTTAGGTTGGTTAATAAATGCACCACCAGAAGCAATAGCAAGCCAGTTAGTACCATTCCAAATACTAAGGGTAAGGTCTTGGTCATTCTGCAACCAAGTCTTACCTACCTCCCAGTTAATACCAACAGGGGTAGTTGTTTGGACAATAGTATCAAACCTACGAGCAGCAGCAAAGGTTGTAGGAAGACGTGTATCACTCAGCCATGAAGGACTACCTGCTTCTTGTTCAGCATAGGTGATGATGTCTTCATCTTTGATCTTACTGAAGTCAACAGAGTTGTCAGCAAGACCAACAGTAATTGTACCATCACCATCATCAGTAATAGTTACACCATCAGAACCTGCAATATCATTAGTAATAGCAGTGTCGATACGTTGATCAATAGACCGAGTAGTAGCAATATAATCATCACTACTTACCCAAGCTTCACTACTAATTAGAGTGTCACCAATTTCATCTTGGAATCGAGCATCAATAGCAGCTGTAGTAGCTACCTTTTCATCAGAGCTAACCCAAGTGTTGGTTGACTTAATAGTTTCTGTTTCATTATCCCAAGTGTTATTATCTGTTTCTTGGGTAACAAAACGGATCTGCTCAAAGTTATCGTTAAGATCCTGAGCCCGAATAACGGACCCAGGAGCAAACACAGCACGAGCAGTATCAATGTCCGTATCACGATAAATACGGACAACGACACCATCAGCTGGAGCTGTGTTAAACCTAACTACACTGCCTGTAGGAAATGTGTATGCATTTGTATCGACACCATCAAGGCTTACCTTAATGTCAGTGTCCTTATTTAGATATTCAAATGTAAAAGTGAAGTCTGTTTGACCTGAAGTAGGACCACCAGGATCACCAATTGGAAGAAATACGTTTTCAGTTACAGCCATTGTTAGGTGTGTAAGAGGTTAATGCGGGTGGCATTAATAAGACATTTGTTTCATGTCATTGAGGAACTGTTGAGCGCCGTCGAGATCTCCGACTTTCATAAAGTTCTCAAGTACTTCATTCTGGTAAGTCTTTTGGTAGACACCATCACGGTTAGATAGGTTTGCCTCAGCCATACGCATAGAAGAACGTAGAGCAGAATCAAGGTAGTAATGAATTTGTTTAAAGTCCTCAAGATTAGGAGCAAGGTTCATATTTTTAGCTCTCTTAAATTCTTTACGGAACTCTTTAGCATCCTGAGAAGACATTACTTGGCGAATAGCATCACGGAAGTAACCTTGTTCGCCCATGATGTTCATGACTTCAGACCGTTCTTCATTGGTATAGTCAACGCCACGTCCATTAGTACGAAGACTAGGACGAGCATCATATTCAATGTCAATCAAGAACTGCTTTTCAGGGGAAATAGAGTCATTTACTTTCCAAGGAAAATAAGTATTCCATACACGAGTCCAGAAGTTAGAAGGTTCTCCAACAAGACCACCATCAATCCAGTCATACTTGTTAGGAAGACTTGCCTTCATCACTGGATTACGATTAGCAAGAAGGTCAAAGAAATTATTCTCCAACTCTTTCTTAGCAGGCATCATAAGACGTGCAAATTCAGCCATCAAACTAGCACCAGGCATTACAGCACTGGATGCAAAGGAAGATGTCCAACGGTTAATAGCACCAACATCACCACGGATAACGTCATTAAGAGGCTCCAGCGCAGCCAACATAGACTTATCAGTAATGGTAGCACTGAGGACAAAACCAGCAGCACGTAGGTTCTCTTCAAGCTCAGCTGTATTAAGGACATCAAAGTTGTCCATAACAGTAGCAGTTAGAGCAAGCCAATCACTTACCCCAGGGATGCCATCATAGCTGACCCATTCACCACCAGGCAGACGAATAGAACGCTTTTGCCAACCAATTTCATTACGAACACGCTGCTTCTCTTTGTCATAAAGACCATCACCTGTAAGACGATCAGACATAAAGAGACCAGTAGCTCCCATCACACTCAACATGCCAATAGCTTTCCGTCCCTTCAACTCAGCACGGATGTTCTCATAAGCATACTTAGCGTTTTCTGGTGTAGCTTTAATACCTCGTTGTGCAAGAAGCTCTGTAACTACATCCTGCGGCATCTCAGCAAACGGCTTCTCAAATGAATGGAACTCCTTAATAAATGGAGCAACACCAGTTGGGCTGTATGAACCCATGTACCCCATCATATTCAATGGAGTCTTAGTGAAAAGAAGGAAGGGCTTTACAATAGGAACATTACGAATAAGAGAAGACAACCCGTCATTAACGAAGTTATCAAGACTCATCGAAATTTCACCAGAAGCATAGCGCACTGCTGAATCTGTAATGTTATCGTTTTCATCAAAGAAGGACCGATACACACGCTGAGCATAATCGTCAACTTGCTTACCAATCAAGTCTAGAGAACCACCTTTTGTAATTTCATTCCAAGCCTTACCGCGTGCTTCCCAGTTAGCAACAACAGCTTGAGTAAAGCCATCAAATGCCTGCATACCACGCTGACCAAAGCGAAGCCACGGGTGATTAGCAAGGTCATTCATCTCCTCAACCATAGAAACCATCACTTGAGGACCATAGTCCCCAGTCTTAGCTTTGGCTTCAGCGAATTCACTGAGGATTTTAAGCTGGCTTTCTTCTGCAACTTGGGTTGCTTCACGTAGATCCATAACATATGGATCAGTAGCTGAGCGTTTGAATACTTGATTCATGTGCTCAAACCCTTTGTTAAGGGTATCCCATGCTGCTGAGTATTGGAACCAAGCTTGCCGCATAGTCTTATGATCACCAAGAATCATAGCACCAGCGGTATGTGCAACAGGTTTGATAGCAAGTAGTCCAACATTGGATAGACCAGCTTTAAGCGGAGTACCAATAGCAGACAGTGTGGAGTTGTAAACATTAGACCAGAAACCCTTAAGTACAGCAGAAGGGATCTCAGCCTGACCATCTACAATAGCTTTACTGAAAATACCAGTGCTATTCCTGACGTAGTTGTTAAGCTTAGAAATTGTATCTACCTTACCATCAGTCACCTCATAAGCAAGGAGAAGTGGTTTAAGTAGTTCTGGTTTCTCTGCCTTTACTTCACGAAGAATGTCAACAGTACGCTTAGCATCTGCTTGAATCTGAGCAGCTTTTTCAAGGTATGCTTCGGCGCTCATGTCACCGTTGTTTAGCATAGTGCGAGCACGGGCAAGCATACCCTTACCGTAGGCTTCGCTGCCTTTATCAGTAAGTCGATTCCAAAGGTTGAGCATGTTAAGAGCACGACCCCTTGCATAAGAAGTCATACCCTTTTGTGCCATTAGATACTCAAGACGATCTAGGATCTGTTCCTGTGCCCGTTCAACTGCTGCGGTACCATCCATAAGACGCATACCTTTAGACATGTCAGACACTTGTCCAGCAAATGAAGTACCGACATATGCCTGTGCCTTCATCATGTCCATATCATTGAAATCACCGAGCAGTTGCTTAATGGTATCAAAGACAGCGTAGTATCCTTCGTCGTTGAGTACAGGAATCTTGGTAGATGGATCAGGCATCTGGAATTGCTTAATAGCATCCTTGAGCTGAGGAGTATCCATCTTATAGAAATTCATGGCAAGCTCTTCGCCTGCACTAGAAATATTTTTAAAGGATAGGTACTTACCAGATACAGTTTTGTAGCCATACTCACCAGCTTCTTTCAGCTGTTCAGCAAGACCACGTGCAATGATTTCAGTGCCTCCAGATACTTCAAGACCATACTTAAGTGCGGGTTCAGAAACAACGCTACCTACACGACCATATACAGTATCTACATTACCAGAAATACGAGCATAATCAACGGATGCACCAACAATACCAAGATCATCTACAACACGAATTCCCGACTCTTCGTATCCATACATATCATGGACACCAAGCATCGGCTCATCAAGGTTAGCATTCTTAGAGAAGTTGTACTCACCAAGTTCATCCAAAGCATCAGATTGCTTAGCAACCAACTCTGCTACTGTTTCTTCAAGATCATCAACAGCATCAGAAGTTACATTTTTAGCTAGCCAATTCTTAGCTTTTTCTGATTCTGGAATCCATTGAGTTGCTCTATTAATACCACGAGCAGCTTTAGCAACCCTAGCAACAGCTTCAATCATGTGCCCGGTAAGTCCTAATATCGCACCACCAGTCACATTTTTTTCAAGTTTACGTTCTGGGCTGTCACCATCAAGTGTAGCTAAATCATCAGGAATAAAACCAGTTTGAGCTGGAAATGCACGCTTAACTATACCAAAAAGGTTGTCGTCGTACTTATTGATTTCTACAGCATAATCAACGCCAGCACCTACACCCATATCAAGCGCTGCTGCTCCTAAAAATTTAACAGCAGGATCATTAAAGAATTTGATTTTACTTAGAGATGCCGCAGCTGAAAGTCCTTTACCTAAAGCTCCAGTGATAAAAATCTGAGGCAATACAATACTGCTAATTTCACGTGCTGTCTGCACTGATTGATTTTCAAACTTAGTACGTTTCTTTAAATCAACACCAGGGATCAAATTAAGTGTATCAACAAACCAATCATTAACGCCTTGACCAGGAGCAGCAAGGACATCAAAAGCTTGTTGAGCAATGTTCTGACCACTCTCCTGTTGTGGTTGTTGCTCAGTACCCGTAGGTTGAGCTTGAGGCTGTTGAGGAGTACCTTGAGGTTGTTGAGGAGCTGCAGACATGGCTTCCTGCTCAGCTTGCTGCCTAGTGGCAAAGCTCTCAAGAGTTTCCATGTCCTGCACAGTAGCTTCAGATTGAAGTTGTAACTGTAGCTCCTCATCAGCGCTCAGATTTGGCGTACCAAATAGGTAGTCATCTTGCCTAATTTCGTCTTCGTTCATGTTAGTTAAATGGTTAGTTAATCACCACGATATTCAAAATGTCCACCATGACTGCCAGGATAATCAACAAGGTACCAGCCAAATTTAGGTCCGTTTTGAATCATCCATTTTTTAGACGTACCATGTATATCAATGGCTTCTCCATGCAGGTGCAATGAAGTTGGAGAACCTTCAACTTGAATGTTCTTCTCTTTAGTACGTTGAGAACTAGCAATGTCAGAACCTTTTACAGCACCTCCAGAAGCTTGTACCATCTGAGCAAATGCTGTAGCAGCATCTCTACTCATAATAACAGGTCTACCTTTTTCATCTTGCATAGACACAGGTTGCCAACCGAAGCCAGTATCATAGTTACTGGTTTTTTGAATAAAGCCAGGGCGAAGTGTTGCCCGACTTTGCAGTGATTGCAGATAACCGTAATTATAAGCTCGGTTCATTACCTTGCCAAAATATTCACGGTTTTCTTTGGATTGACCGACACCATCAGGACCACCATTATAAGCTTGGATAGCCCAATTAAGACTGCGCCTTGGATTGTTAGGATGATTAAGCATCTTTATTAAATACCTAGCAGCGCCATCAATAGCCTGAGGAATGTTTAATGGATCTACTCCCATTTCAGCTGCAGTACCGGGCATGAATTGAGCTATACCAATTGCTCCAACAATTTCACCCTTTTCATTACGGGAAACACGTTTACCAGTAAGTACATCTTCTGCAAACCTACCACTTTCATGATCCAACACTCCAGCCAACAAACCAGGTGGAAGATTATATTTAGTAGCAGTATCTAGAATTAATTGCCCAATGTCGTAACCGAGAACTTTGGGAACTACAGCAGGATTATACGTACCAGTAGATCCCATAGCCCGAGTTGAAAGTTCAGAAGTCTGATACCTTTCCAACATACGTGCAAACTCAGGACGCACACCTTGTTGGTATTGAAGAAGCGGTTCAGGGAGATTTACTAGCGGAAGACTTGAATCTTGTCGTGCAGCAATTTGACGATTGATGACAGTAAGTGGGCTGACACCAAGGCGCCTACCAACTTCAACAGCCGTTGCATCGGGTTTCCATCCAGGCTTCTTGGAGTCTTCAACAATATCTTTCAGTTCAGATACAGTGTAAACTGAACCATCTTGATCAAGGAAAGTGTTGCTACGATTCTCTCTGCCAGCTTGAGCAAGTCCATCAAAAATGTGACGGGAACGTGCTGTTGCTCTACCATTAGGACCACTGACATTAAGGATGTCATTGAACCCACCAAATTCACCAGCCTTCATGCTAACATTAGGGCTAGCTTGGAACTCCTTAATAATAGAAGCCGCAACCTGTGTTGCAAGTTCAGGGTCAGTATTACCAGCTGTACGTAGGGTCGCCATACGCGACATAAAGCGATTCTGCAGCTGCTCAATTTTAATACCTACAGTCCAGTTGAGAACACTGTTCGGACCTTTCACAACGCCAGGAATACCCTTTACAGCATCCTCAATGGATTGCATTTGAGCTTTATAGCTACCATTAAGGGTGCGCTCTTTGGATGTTGCACTAGCGATGGTACCATACTTATTACGAAGAGCAAGAGGAGCACCAACTCTATCCATCTCTTCCTGAGTAAGGAGGCCAACTTCAGCAAGCTTTGCAAAGTTTTTATCCATCTCAGCAATAGCTTTGGCCTCAGTAGTCTCGTTCTGAAGGATAGCTTCTAGGCGAGGGCTTTGATAACCAGGCGCCCTTTCTCTCAGAAGAGCGTAAAGACTTTCAACTTCTTCTCGTGTTTGAGGAGGACGTTCAGCAAGAATCTGTGCTTCAGCTATTTGAGCGTCAATAATTGGCTGTTGTGTTTCTTTAATGATACGTTGTTGGGCACGGTCCCTAGCTTTTTCAACTTCTATGGCAAGTTGTCGGAAATCTTCTCGACCACCGACGATATCACTCATGGGTACAAACTTACCATCCTTGAGTACTTCCTCAGCAAGAAACTGGTTATGAACAGCAATTGCTGCCATCTCATTACCAGGAATTTGCAGTTCTCCCATCATGAATTTGGAGATACCACCAAGTTCATTGGTACGAGCTACTCCAGAGTAGTTCTGAAGATTACGTGCTAAACCACCGCCACCGCCATCTTTAACTATCCCTTTTCTAACAAGATAAGCGTCAGATTCTGATTGTTTCCCAGCAAGGTCTCTATACTTTGCAGACGCAGACTGCATTACAGCATTTTCTGCTGCACGGATATAGGGGTTAATGTATTGCTGTTGTACTGCAGTAGGAAATCCAGCCGGTTGAATATTCTCTCGGTAGAAATCAGTTTGAAGCAGAGACATGACCTGCTTGGTAGCAGCTAAGTCTCCAGCATCTCTAGCTTGAGCAAGGCTTATCTGCTGACCATTAACATCAAACTGCTTACCTTCGTTTTCAATGAGATAGGTATTAGCCCGCTCACCAACAGCCTCGGCCACAGCACGACTTCTAGCAAACTTACCAGAAGTACTATTCTCACCAAGATAACGAATCTGGTTAGTAGTGATTCCATTGTTATGAATCAGTTCCTGGAAATAAGGGTTCTGAAGGAGTACCTCATCACCAGTATTTTTGCCAAGCTTAGCCCACTCTGCACGTAGCTGAATAGGATCCGCACCAGACTCATATACGGCCTTATCAAACCGTTCTTGCTGAGCATTCCTAACAAGCGCTGTTACCTCTGTCGCTGCTTGCACAGCAGCCGAAGAGAAGTTACCAAGTTGCTTATAGAAATTAGCTTGATTAGTAGCTTGTGTTTCAGCATTCTGTGCAGTAATTTCATAATTACCAAGAATAGCTTGCTGAACACGCTGCCTATTTTCCATGTCCCGTTGGAACACGAATTTTCGGTTACTAGCCTCAAGTTGGTTGTTTTTATTGAGAGCAGATAGTTGCCTGTTCTTTTCAGCAATGTCAAAAGCAGCAGCTTGTTTTAGAGACTGAATAGCATTGTTACCTTGGTTCAAATACTTATTAGTCTCATCCGGTACCTGGATAGGGCTGAAACCTCCAGGTCTAGCATAACTTGTAAACTTTGCCATAATTATTTAAACGCAGAGTAAACACCAGCCACCATGGAAATATCAGATGCAAGACCACTGAGGCCAGCAAGCCACGGATCAGTGTATTGAGCATCCACTTCAACAACCTTAGGAAGCTTCTTAGGACGCTTAGGATCTTGGAGGATGGGGCGAGGAAGCTCTCTAGGAGCAGGTAGAGGAACAGGAGGCAGCGGTTCAAGCATAACACTTGCGATGGCATTAAGGTCTGCTTGATACTTACTAAGAGCAGCTTGATTACGCATTGCCTTACCCTGATTAGCAAGACTAACACGAGATGCAGCAAGCTGTGCTTTATCAAGATAGAATTGGTTATTAGCCATTTCAAGCTTTTGATTAATCTCAAACATACTGAGACCAAATGTTTGTTGAGCACCAAACACTTCCTCGATAATTGCAGATGTTCGTAGACCTGCTTCTGCAATAGCTGTTTGAGCTACCTTTTCTGCACTGACACCAGAGGCACCTTTTGCTACAGCTGTACCCATGTTTTTCATAGCTTCAACATAAGCAGCCTGCTGCTGAATCTGACCTTGGGCACGAGTCTGATTAAGTGTAGTTTGTGCAGCTTTTTGATTTAGTACTTCACCAAGTTGCCTATTCCTAAACTCCATCATGGTTGACTTTTCTTCAAAGTCAAGCATAACATTTTGCTCTTGCTCCCATCGAGCTGAGTCCATTAAGGCATAGTCATAAGCAAACTGGTTGAAGTCCATCTGCTGGGCAGCTTGCTGTTGCGATTTAGCAAATGCCCGCATTTGGTTTGCATGGTCAAGAGACTGAATCTGCATTTGATAACGGTAGTTATCTTGTGCAATAGCATCTTGATATGCATACTCTTGTTCGATATTCTGCCGTTGAATATCTATTGACTTTCTATCAAACTTAAATTGACGCTTTTGGTTTTTATTAGTAAACCTACGCGCCATTCTGTTTTTTTTATTGATAGCAGCTGCTTGTTTCCTAGACGCTTCGTTTTGAGCCTGAGCACCAAGGAAGTTAGTAATCATATTAATAGGCATCTATCAAGCCCTCCTATAATAACGTGGTGCGTAATTACCTTCCCACTTCATACCATTAAGAGAAACTGGGAACGGTGAATCACTATTTACTTTAATACTAAAATTAGTATTCTTTTGATGAATAGGCACGGTTAATGTTGTACGATCAATAATAGGCGGGTTGTTAGCTACGTAGTAATTAGCATACTGCACACCAATAGCAGGGTTCCATTCAGGAGAACCGTACTTACTAATCAAGAAGTTTACTGATCCCGTAAGACCAATATCAAACCTCATACGTGCAATAGTCAGAGAACCTGACCAATCAAGATCGTTCTGTTGCCTATAGAAATACCGTGGTAGTTCTACATCAAAGTCAAAACGATAACCAACTACTAAATTGTTTTCTTTACCAGTCCAATCACCAAGCAGTAACCAGTTACCACTACCATCTATTTCAATTTCAGCAATAAAGTTTGCCTCATTAATCTCATTAAAAGTTTGAGTGTAGATAGTATCATAATCATCAGCATTACCGTTCTGTGCTGTAGGAATAGTTACAGCAACAGGTGTAGCAGAAGTGATGTGATTGTATGGTTTAGGAATGGTTGATTTATTTGTTAACGAGTTATACGTTATAGTGCCTCCAGCAGCCGCCAAGAAGTAATGATCAAGGCGTGTGGTAGCAAACGTAGTAACAAGCTGTGTAACCTCTTCAGGGAGGCTGTAGGGGTCTTGTACGATGTCAATAAGAAGCACTCGATACTGACCACCTTCACGGATCAATAGGACAAGGAAATTATCCAACATCACCATGAATTCAAGTTGACCAGGTACTTTCCATTTAAACCAAGCTTGCATGACAGCATCTCTGCCATCAGTGAAATACTTGTAGAAGAACATAGTATTCAAGCTAGGACTAAATACTCCAAGCAGTGAGTCCTGTGCATTAACAACTAGCTGTGTAGAATCTGGAGGTAGGTATCCAGAAACAACTTTACTGATGTCAGATACCTCAGCTGATTCCTGATTACCTCTAGGTTGCATACCAAGTATCTTGGCATAACCAGGTGTCTTAGTAACAAAAGCAATGAAGTTACCAGTATCTTTAGCTACTACCGTCTTATCACTTTCATACTGACTAACAGTACGAATGATAACATCAGATGGAGAAATAACTCCACTTTCAGAATAGATAAGATACTGTTCGTATTCACTGAATACAACAAGACCTTGTGCTTGTGCAACAGCACAGTAAAGATTGCTTACTTTAGTACTAGATGTTTCTACATCAACAGGATCAGAAGCAAGTACTGTCTGACCGCTAGTAAAGAAGAAATTCTCAAAGTCTTTTGCCACACTCATAGCAATTGTATCGCCTGTCAAAAAGACAAGCCTATTGCTATAGATTAGACCAAATTTAATTGACCTATTAACAAAAGAAGGTACAGGGTTACCATAATCATTACCAGTGAGACGTGGCGCCCAAGTTTCCTTACTAATGGTAAAGGCGTTAGTTGCAGTGCTGACAATCTTATACGGCATAGTCTCAGCGTTGAAGCCATTCGATGCAAGTTTAGCGACAAACTTGCCGCTAGTGGCGACAGGAAGACCGTTTTGATCTACATCAATATCCCAACCACGATCTTCTTCCCAGTAACCAGAACCAGCATTAACTGCAGATGATGTATCACCAGTAGCATTACCAGTTGCTACAAACTTAACATAATAAGAAGACCTTTCATCAACAGAGTTAAGGATCTTAACCCTACGACCTGGCTTAGTAAATGCAGCAAGGCGTGCTGAAGAGGTTACTTCGTCTTGATAGCTAGTAAGTGAGACACCCTGGATACCAGCCTTTACTTCAATAGTAAAAGGAGTCTGACCATCTTTTCTTTCAATCTCCAAACTATTGGAGTACTGATAGATATTATAATTAGCACCGATGTTTGTCTCAAGTGCTGTCTTCAATCCACCAAGGATCTCATTAGCATCAACTGGAAATCCACGAGTATCTGCATCAGTAATACTAACTGTAGTGAAACTAGATTTAGTTCCATCTACCCAAATAGCATACTCTTGTTTGTAATCAATACTACCGATGATTACAGTAGCCCTAGTTCTCAGATAGTAATCTGATTTAGCATTCATCAGGACAGTAGTATCCTTATTGATTACATAAGTCTGATCAAGGTAGGTAAATGTATGGAATGCATCTACTGTGTTTACACCAGCAGCTTTAGTTAGGTAAGCAACTACATCAGTATCAGCTTTATTAGCAATAGTAGCTTCAGTAAAGACTAACTGATTACCACTAAAACTAGGAACAGTATTCCAGATACGGATGTCACCAGTAGTTGTGATAACACCAATGTATCGTTCATCGTTATCCCTAGCAATAGAGAACCAGTAGCCATCCTTTAAAGTATCTGAAAGGTCATCTACATAAGTAGCTAGGTTACCAAGAAACTGGCTACCATTTCTTTTAAGAAGACCATAGGTAGGATCAGGGTATCCATTAAGGATCTCATTAACTTGTCCTGGCTTCTTCTTGGTATCACTCTGACGACTAACACCACCCAGGAATGTAGGAATAGATTGAGTGATTGCTGCCATCAGAGTCTCTGTAGAGTGTTATACGGTTGGTAGCTTTGGTAATAAGTACCTTGGCGTGGGAAACCAAACATACTATAATCACCTTGATTGCATTCATATTCAAGTGCCATAGCACGAGCAAATGCTTCCTTTTGTTGTAGGATTTGGTATTGCGTACCATCACCAACAAGACGAGAAGATGCAATAGAGGCAGCTTTACATGTAATATAATCTTGAATAGGAGACGGGAGATCTTCCCATTCAAACAGCCAAACGACATCACAATAAATGGTCTCAGTCCATGTATCTTTATGATTCATTCTATCATAAAGTCTGCCGTTTCTTTTTACAGTATCAACATCCCTGTAACCAATATACTGAGGGTCATCAGAAATGTCTAATTGCAGAACATTGTTAGGCCAATTAATGTACCCATTAACATCAGGCTGGAGTGGATAGTTAAACTCTTTATTAAAAGTCCATCCCTCACTTTGTACTTCTCTTGATACTTCCCACAAAGTATCGTATATAATCGCAACGTCCGGGTTGGAAACGATAGTGACTTGATCACCGTTACTGTCGGTAATAGTCTCAGTATCAATAGCAGTTACAGGAGCCTGACCAACTGACGCCAGGATCTGATTGACAGCTTGCAGCTCAGTCTTAGAGCCAGTGGTTGAGTATAGCATAACAATATGTTATTAGCAATATAAAAAAAAGGGAGAGCAATAAAGCCCTCCCCAGTTAATCAGACAGCAGCGCGAGCTGCATCCAGTGCAGGAGAATCAGCCTCCACACCAGCATAAGCAGTGCGGAAACCTTGAGTCTCAGAGTACACAGTAGAAGCGTTTACGGCAGAGCCGAAACCACTACGGGTTTTAGCAACCGAACGACGAACAGCGTGGTTGTCAGAAACAGCGAGAGTACCGTTATCACTGTAGGTGGTACCATAGGCACCAGTCACAGTACGAACAGCAAAATCAACAGTTCCAGCCACACCATTGCCGCCAGCAGCAACAGTCAGGTTAGCCATGTTTTATCAAGCAATGGGAAGAGTAGAACCAGTAGTAGCATCACTTTGGATACCACCACTTACAGTGCGACCATATTCTACAGGAGAGGGAGGGTTCAGAGTTTGAGACTCCGAAACCTCTCCTGCAGGATCAGTCACTTTCACAACCTTAGAAGTACCAGGAGTGATAGACATAATCCTATCTCCTATCAGGCAGCTTGCAGCTCAATAGCAGCAGCAGGGTTCAGCCAATCAGCACCCATGGCGAGCTTACCGATGATCAGGTCGCCCTGATACATCGCCTTCACATCACCACCAGTGGTCTGGATGCTAGGACCAATGCCTTGCACCACAGCAGCAGCGTCACGCTGATAGATCAGACCACAGTGAGCAGAGAAGTCACCGCTGTAGTCGTTGTTCTCACCGTTCACACGTGCCACAGTACCAGCCATGAAGGGCAGGTTGTTGGAACGACGGATGCCGATACCAGCAATCTCATAGAGACCTTCGCCGCTGGTCAGAGAACCAGAGCTGTTACCGAAGTCACGGTTCAGGATGTTGGTATCCACTTGGCTGATCAGAGCATAGTACTGACGCGGGGACAGCACAGCGGTACGACCAGCGCGGGGTACATTCTTTTCATCCAGGATCGAAGCAGCCTCGAAGAAAGCATCGACCAGAGCTTGAGCATTGTACTCGTTACCAGCACCCAGCTTGATCACGCTACCGCCGGGCTCAGGACCAGGAGCAGCAGTGATGGGGTGAGCAGTACGAGCAGACTTAGCGATAGTGCGGAACACTTTCTTATCATAAGCCTCAGCCAGAGCATGACCGATCTTAGCCGAGATCTCGCTGCGCAGGCTATAGTGAGCCAGGGTCTCATCGAGATCATACACAAAAGCCGAGGACACCAGAAGGTCATCCATCAGCACGGTCTTCTCAGCCACCGGAGGATCACCAGAACCCAGGATAGGAGTGCCAGGGGTATGGTAGTCCGCCGTCATACGGCCAGTATAGATGAACTGCAGGCTCTTACCGTTACGGAGAGTGCGGTTCTGAACAGTGTCTTTTGCAATGCAAACGCTTTCATAAGCTTTGATCATCTCACCCGAAAACAGTTTCAGGTAAGTAGCGTACTTAGCGTCATAAGCAGCACCACCTTGGGTAAGACCAATGGTGGAGGGGTTCTTATTAATAGAACCGTTAGGGGTCAAAATAGTGTTAGCCACAATAGTAAAGAGAGAGTGTTGTTACGTTCTCCCTAAGCGCTTAGGAATTCACACGAGTAGTCATGTGCATTCAATGTTATTTTGTTTGTCTGTCTCTCCAGACCGTCAATGGCTAAGGTTATCGGCGTACCGGCCAAAGCCAATAGGAGCCAGGTCCGACTCTGAGGTGCCTGACTCCAACCCGACTATCTATTAAAGATAGGAGCGGGAACATTTAATAAGGGATTAGCTTATTAAAGTTTATTTAGTTTTAGGTGTGTAAGCAACGCCGCGATACTTCAACTTCTGCTCTTTTTGTTGAGCTTGCTGTTCCCGTACACGGGCATCCAATTCGACTTTAGTCATGGTAAGGATTGAAGTACCTACCCCCCGTTCCATGAGTAGGCGTCATGCGTTCCCGTTCGGGACATTGATGAGTCTTTTGCGGACATTTCAATGCAATTATTACCGAGTGGGAATGAACGGACGACGTTGCTTTAAATCACCAAGTTGTAGGAGCTACTGCAAGAGTACCCGGTTGGCAGATGACACCTTGAGGAGACAGTTCAGTGAGAACTTGTCCTGCAGGGTATGCAAAGATGAATGCATTGTCATCATCTGTAGGGGTGCAGTAATACACATCCACGATGGATGCTTTAGGATCGTATGCCATTGTTATCCAATAGAGGGAGCAACCAGAGCCACGGGAGTGGTCTCAGCACTGGCGAGATCGAGTGGGAAGTTGTGAGCATTACGCTCATGCATTACCTCAAAGCCGAGGTTAGCGCGATTGAGAACATCAGCCCAAGTATCAACGACACGACCATTGTTGTCGAGAAGGGACTGGTTAAAGTTGAAGCCGTTCAGATTAAATGCCATTGTAGAAACGCCCAAGGCAGCGAACCAAATCCCTACCACCGGCCAGGCAGCAAGGAAGAAGTGTAGAGAACGGCTGTTGTTGAAAGAAGCGTATTGGAAGATCAAACGTCCAAAGTAACCATGAGCGGCTACGATGTTGTAGGTCTCTTCCTCTTGCCCAAACTTGTAACCATAGTTTTGACTTTCCTGTTCAGTCGTCTCACGCACAAGCGAGGACGTGACAAGCGAACCGTGCATTGCACTGAATAGCGAGCCACCGAACACTCCAGCGACGCCCAACATGTGGAACGGGTGCATGAGAATGTTATGCTCGGCTTGGAACACCAACATGTAGTTGAAGGTACCACTAATACCCAAAGGCATGGCGTCTGAGAAAGAGCCTTGCCCGAATGGATAAACAAGGAAGACCGCAGAGGCTGCGGCAACAGGAGCAGAGTATGCAACACAAATCCACGGCCTCATTCCTAGTCGATAGCTAAGTTCCCACTCTCGTCCCATGTAAGCATAGATGCCAATGAGGAAGTGGAAGACGGTAAGCTGGAAAGGACCGCCGTTGTAGAGCCATTCATCAAGTGAATTAGCTTCC
>Ga0208644_1001277_pt1 | contig 21314 bp, 31 predicted proteins | sample VirMetDEL_Nov_18_FD_184517 | JGI IMG/M metagenome (GOLD analysis project Ga0208644, IMG submission 184517) | Aqueous microbial communities from the Delaware River and Bay under freshwater to marine salinity gradient to study organic matter... | ecosystem: Environmental > Aquatic > Marine >...
GGCGTATCCGCCGCCGAAAATTGCGATGACCCCGATCAGGTCGCCAAGAAAGTCTGTGAACTTCATCTGTTTTCCTCCGTTAAAGTTCTTCTGCGTAGCGTTCCGCGATGTAGTCTTCTGCGTTGTTGATGGCTTTTTCACCAAACATCAGGACGGCTTGTTCGTGGGTCAATTTGAGAAATCCGACTGTCACGCTTATGATGGTGCAATCGACTTCGGTTTCGTATCCGCGCGAGCCGCCCCAAGAGTAGGGTTCTGCTGGATACCGATCGATTGTCAGATCAGCTGCGCAAGCAACGTCTTCGATGTAAACGTTCCCGTCGAGGTCGATTGTTGTATCAATGCTGGTCATTCGTTTTCCTCCGGTAATAATTAACTTCTAAATGCGCCGAACAATATATGCAAGGAAAAATTTGCATTGCGCTAAATTTTTCTTTATATATGCTGTCATCACAAAATGGAGGAAGTGAAATGGAAAAGACGAAGGCAGTGACGCTTCTTAATGATTGGTTCAAAGATCACGGCATCAGGAAGAGCTGGTTCGCCGAACAGATTGGCGTCGATGGCGCCTCGATTTCGCGCTGGCTGTCTGGCAAGGTCAGGCCGCACAAGGCTGTTCGCAAGCGCATCGAGGAACTGACTGATAGCGCTGTGCCGATGGAGAGTTGGAAGTGAAACATGTTGATCTTTGTAGTGGAATAGGTGGATTTGCTCTTGGCTTTCAGTGGGCTGGTTTGAGTAATCCAATTTTATTTTGCGACATAGAGCCATGGAGCCGCCAGGTATTAAAAAAACACTGGCCTAATGTGCCGATTGCAGAAGATGTTAGAGAATTAGCAAATGACCCAAATGGAAATGTTCCCGATTGCGACATCATCACAGCAGGATACCCATGCCAGCCCTTTTCACTTGCCGGGAAGCGCAGAGGCGCAGAGGATCACAGACATATCTGGCCATACATATTTTCCATTATTCAAACCAAGCGACCGTCTTGGTGCGTTTTCGAAAATGTTCATGGGCATGTCTCTATGGGTCTCGACGAAGTGCTATCTGATTTGGAAGGGGAGAGCTACACCGCAAGGCCGTTCATTATTCCAGCTTGTGCCGCAGACGCACCCCACAGACGAAACAGAGTTTGGATCATCGGACGAAATGTGGCCGACACCAGACACGCGCGGGTTCACCAATCAGGGCAGTATGCAGATGCTAGCCAAGAAAGCGAACAGCCAAGAGGAGTTCAATGGGATGGCATATCGAGGCGGCAACAAACACAAATTTTGGCCAACGCCTCGCGCTTGCACAGCGATGGCAACGAAGAGCATTCACAACAGAGTAAACGACAAGAATCGCAACTTGGAGACAGTCGTGGCTCGGACGATGTGGCTTACACCGCAAGCAAGCGACAACAGGGATCGCAGCTGCATGGAAGACCCAAGGATCAAGATGGACAAGCAGATCGGGTTGACAACAGCAGTCAAGGAAACGCGCAGTTCTGGCTCCCTGAACCCCCGGTGGGTCGAGTGGCTAATGGGATACCCAGAAGGGTGGACAGACTTAGAGGATTAGGAAATGCAATCGTGCCGCAAATTGCCATGAAAATTGGTCAATCAATAAAATATGCTGAAAGTTTAGATCAATGAAAATGCGACCCAAACACTTTCGCAAAGCTTCGCGCAACAAATACGGCGCAAAGAAAACAATCATAGGCCACATCCGGTTTGACAGTAAGAAAGAAGCGCACCGCTTCATGGAGTTGCAGCTGCTGAAACGTGCAGGCGAAATCAGCGACCTGCGGCGTCAGGTGAAGGTGGAATTGCTCGGGCAGTATCGTCCGCTTTACACGCGCACGGGTCGCAAGATGAAGTTGACGTTTGATTTCGCATACATCGAAGACGGTGTTCAGGTTTACGAAGACGCGAAGGGATACCCAACGCGCGATTATGAAGTGCGGGTCGCTGTGGCCCGTGCAATGGGGCTGGAGGTCAAAGAGACATGAAGCAAGACATCATGAAGCAAGACATTCTGATTTATCTGTTACGAAACGAAAGCGCATCCGCTGGAACGATCGCGCAGGAGATCGGTCGAGAACCGCGAGAGGTCCAAGGCCTTCTGATCCAGATGGACGATGCTGGCGATGTGCTGATGAGAAACGGAATATACAGGATAAGTGAGGCGGCGAGGCTTCGAGCGTTAAAGCGGTTTGACTATCGGTCGATCTGATGTAAAATAATTGGACGGGGAACGCTGGCAGGCGCTCAACCCGTCCTAGTAGGAGCCAAGCTGTTGAGCAGTGGAACAGCGAAGGCGGAACGCATGAATGGGATGCGTTGACCCCAATATAGCTTGGGTTCGGCGTTTCCACAACAAGAAAGGAAATGTCGATGCACAGCTTCGATCCAGAAATTGCAAAGGACGTTGGCGTTAATGCCGCGGTTCTTTATCAAAATATTTTGTGGTGGACGCAGAAGAACGCGGCCAACAATAAGCATTGTCACGATGGGCGTTATTGGACATACAACAGCATCAAAGCTTTCGATGATCTGTTCCCATATCTTACGACAGCACAGATCAGACGTGCCTTGGAAAAGCTGGAAGCAGCTGGACTGATATTGTCTGGGACGTTCAACAAAGCCGCTTACGATAGAACCAAATGGTATTGTCCTTCTCAACAAATCAATTTGTCAAAAATAGCAAATGGAATTGCTGAAAAGGGCGAACCTATACCAGATAGTAAACCAGATATTAAACCAAATAGTTTATTTGGGGACGAAGCCCCAAAACAACAAAAGCCAAAACGCGCTGTTTCATTGCCTGATGGATGGGTGCCATCAGATCGGAACATCGAAGACGCAATGAAGCGGGACTTTTCAACGGAGGAAATTAACCATGAAGCAGAACAGTTCAGAAATTATCACCACGCCAAAGGATCAACATTCAAAGATTGGGACGCTGCTTGGCGGACATGGCTTGGAAACGCTCGCAAGTTTGCCGGCGCACGTCCCACCAGGAACAGCGGAGGACATAACGCGCTCATGGCGGGATTTGCTGCATACGCCTCTAAACTCGAAGACTGAACGCGACGCGCTCGAAGAAGCGATGCACAAACTTTCTACGCCTGCGCCCGCAAAGTGGATCACTGGCCGAATCGCTTCATTGCTTGCTCAGTATTTCCAAGGCGACATTTCTGACAAGATGATGGAGGCCATTGCAGACGATTGGTGTCACGAACTGGAAGACTTCCCCGCGTGGGCGATTGCCAAGGCTGTTCGATGGTGGACTGGCCGCGACAATCCCGATCGCCGCAAGAAGCCATTGCCAGGCGACATCGCCGATCGAGCGCAGACAGAACTTGGCCCTCTTTTCGTGGCACGCTCAGCGATAAAACGCTTCGACAGCGGAACTGTTTTGGCGATCGAAGAAGCACCACGCGAGCGATTGAGTAAAGAACGTGCTGCGGAAATCATGGCCGTAGTTGGCTTTGCTGTCAAAAAATTTGGCCAATAATGAAAAAATACTTTGCATGTTGTTTGATCTGGGTTTAATCTGGTCAGACGACGTTCGGTTCTGGAAAACAGGGAAATTCTACGAGCAAGCCTCGCATCAATCTGCCTTTCAAATCTTCACCCGCAAAGACAAAAGCGAAAAAACCGAAAATTGTCCCTGCCGCACCTGCTGGCACGTTGCCCGTCGCCCCGCCAATATACGGGCAATTGGTTTGGGCCAAGCCGAGTCTCCCGCGCTCCGACCTGCAACTCAATCCAGGCCATGCTCCGGGCGTATTGCGGCTCACTCAGGCCAAATACAAAGTCGGTAGTGCGGTGATTGATCAAACGACCTATTTCCGCAATCAAGTATTCGGTGCGTTGAATTGGACCTATAATACCACGGCCCAAAAAGATGAGGCGGTAGCGCCGACGTCGCTTGTCATAGCGGGTGTCTATGTTGGCGACTTCGACATGCCCCTAAGCCACAAGCCTGCTTGGGCGGCTGGGCAAGGCAATTACACCACGGGGCTCCACTGGGACAAAGCCACCAGCCACATCAAACAACCCGGCTTGGTTGGTCGTAGCCTGAAACTTTACCAACCAGCGTCGGTAGGTGCGCGCTATATCGTTGAGATCGACTAGGCGGGCAGGCGGTGTCGTCTGTCGCGCAGCGTGGCCCAAGCACCAAGCAAGTCCATCTGTTCCGACTTGGTCAACGCGCCCAGCACCGCCTCCGACTGCACCTCAAGCGTGTCAGCAACCGAGTCCTCACGCACCATACGGTCGAGCCGCTCAACGTCAGGCAAAACCGCTTCCGGGACAGGCAGTAGCAACTTCTCGATCTCGCTCGGCACGAGTTCGAGCACCCCGCCGCCGTAGTGACGCCCTTCAAGTTCGGCGCTGAGGGCCGTCAAGGCGTTGTAGAAGCCATAGACCAGCGCATCCGCTGTGCCACGCAGCGCCCGAATGCGATATGCGGTGTCAGTCGTGTAGGCACCTGCACGGTTTAGGATCAGACGGGGCGTATCGTGACTCCGCTTGAGCATTCCGACCTCGGTCGCGTGAACCGATGGGACCGTGTACCAAGGGCTTCGGATTCGGCACTTGTATCGCTTGTGCAGGTCTTCACTTTCGCCGGAGGCGATATAGGCGCGGCCTTTCGCGCTCTCTTCGACGGACCGATCCAGCCAAAGGAAGTTAGTCGGCTTGCCGGTGGCGGCGTTGCGGGCGTGCTGCGCGTCGTCGTAAATCACGCCCGGACAGTGATCACTCCGTCCGAACATGGGGTGCGCCCACTTTTCCAAGCCATTTTGTTTTACGACCTCATCCGTAACGAGGAAGAACTTGTTGGCCCCTGTGACGATGCCCACGTCCACCTTCGCGGCATCAGAAAAGCGGCAGAACCGAGAGTCGGCTTCCACGGCGTCTAGGATGGAGAGTGTCGCCGCGGGAACCAGCGCGCGTGTCCACTTCCCCTGAATGGTCTTCCCGTTGATCGCCTGCGGCTTGTTGAACACCGCCTCTGGGTCTTCGTTGAGGAAGCCACGACCAGAAACGCGATGAATGCCGAGGCCTTCGCCGTGGACCTTCGGCGTCTTCTTCTTCTCGGCCATCAGCAGCACGGCACCTTGCAACGTGCCTTCGAACCAAATTTCCTGCGGGTCCACGATCACGATGCGGCGGCATTGTTGTCCGAGGTAGGTCCGCAGCGACTGTGCGTGCATGACGTGGACAATCTCGGAGGGGACAACCATTGCCAGTCGTCCACCGGGGCGAAGCAATTCCATCGACGCGAGGATGAAGGGTACCCATGCGTTGGTATGCTTGGTGAATTTGCAGCCGAGGCGATCAAACACGCGCTCGGCGTTGGCTTGGAAGTCAGCAGGAAGGTATTGGTATCTGATGAACGGAGGGTTGCCGATCACCGCATCAAACTGACAGGGCTTCGCTTGCAATGCCCAGCTAAAGAAGTCTCGGTTGTGAACGGTGCAATCGGGTATGCCGCGCGCCGACGCCTTGGCCGCTTCCTCAGGCGCAAGTTCGAAAGCGGTCACGGTTGCGTTCGTGCCCAACAGACTTGGGAAGAACGCTCCATCACCGCAGCTAGGCTCTAACACGCGTTTGCCAGACGTTGGCGCAACCCAGCGGGTGAGGAATTGGGCGAGGTCGTCAGGCGTGTAGTAGCCACCGCGCAGCTTCTGTTCTGATTCTAACGCGATGAAGTTCATGTTGCCTGTCCCTGCCTCTTTGTTCTTATTGCGTTCCCACGGTTTACGATTGGTGAACTGCTAACTGTTTATCGCAAACCAAAGCGTTTCGCCAACCATATTTGGTGGCAGGGCATTGATGCGATACCGAATGTCGTTTGCCTTCTACAACGTAAAGTAGGCGCCGGAAAGTGCGTCCGCGTTGCAAAATCGTTGCAAAAACGAAAAAAGGCGATCCCGGAGGGTCGCCATTTTTTGTTTACAACCAAGTGGTTGATTGGCTCCAGCGGTAGGGATCGAACCTACGACCAATTGATTAACAGTCAACTGCTCTACCGCTGAGCTACGCCGGAACTTGTGGACCGGGATATAGCAACACATCTGCGCCTGGTCTAGGGGGGATTTGCAAAAATCACTATATTTCTTTTGGGGCCTTAGCGCAGCGATACAGGCGTGTTTTCATTCATATTTCCTTCAAATTCAGCCTGCCCCGACCATACCAGATCCAATAAATGAGCGAAGAGGTTGCGTTGCGCCGCCCTGCCTAACGCAAGGCCAAATACTCGATCAGATTTGACGCGAATTTTTTAGTGACGATTTTAGTTAATTTTCCGTCTGAATCAGTATATCCCATTTCGCAGAAAATTACTTTAAAAACAGGCTTTTTCATCAAAATTTCTTGTATAAATTCGATTTGACGGCGCGTCGCTTTATCTGATTTTTGCTCCAGCCCTGGCCGAGGAATGGGGTTGAATGCGGTCAATGGCCTCATGTCCGCGTCCTTTATGAAATACCCGTCCATACTGCCCTTTGCGACAAATGGCGAGTGCACATCAATTTTCAGACGTTTTTCTCCGCCATAAAGGGTAACGCACTTTTCGTCTCCCGGATTGTCCCATTTTTTCGCGACCTGCGCCAGCGCCATTGCGTAATCGAACAAACAGCCTAGCACACCAGAACAGTCTATTTGCAACTCAGTTAGGCGTCGCGCGCGGTTTGTAACCATGTTTTTGCTACGTATCAGAGGCCCGGTGACAGCGCGCTCACAACTGACATAAACTTCCCTATTTTCTTTGCGCGTGGGGCAATTCATGTACCCCTCAAACTGCGATTTAGCGCTTCCTATGTTTTTCAAAATTTCTTCTAGTTTGCCTGAAATTTCTGAATCTTGTTCGCCTAAAATATTCATGGCGGTTTCTATAATTTTCGCGCAGCCGTCTAACGTTTCAGTATATTTTTTTTCAAACTCGTTGCGCTGTTTTCTTGGGTCACTTTTGGTTGAAAAAACCTCAATAGTCATTGGATCGGCTCCATCTCAGTTAATAAATAGATTTAGTACGCTTCGTCGCCCCAAAAAATCTCGTTTTCGCCAAACGCCTTTTTCGCCATCGCGACAATTTTCTTAGGCGGAAACTTCTGGCAACCTCCATTCGAAATTCTCATAAATTCGTCTGCGCATTTGGCGATTTCACCTATAATTATGATAATATTTTCTGATGTGTTTAGCCCCGCATTCTCTGCGATGAATCGTGCAAATCCAACTGAGCCTCTATTGAACTGTTCATAGGCTCTCTCAATGGCTGATGTCATTTTAATCTCCGTGAATTTTTGTTTCTCTTCATAGGTTAGTTATATATAAAAAATTTTCCCACGTCAATTAAAAATATCGAAATATCGAAAAAAATATTAATTTAATGAAAAAACACTTTACTTGTGCCGCCGGCTTTGGTAAAACGATATAACGATAGAGGAGTAATCGGATTATGGATTTTGCAACACAAATGCGCGCACGGCGCGCGGTACTAGGCCTATCTCAAGAAGAGGTTGCCGTCGCGAACGGGATGGCGCCGGGCACAATTTCGCGTCTAGAAAATGGGGAAAATTCCACACTGGGGACGATTAAAACTTTGGAAGAATTTTACAAAAAAATGGGTGCCGAGGCGGGGCCAGCGGGACTCCTCCCGCAAGACAAAATTGTCATATCGGTGACAAATCCTGACACGTCGGGCAACAAGTAATCTATATTCCCCGCTAAAGCAAAAAAGAAGTGGAAAAGACAATGCAAGTTACGATGATCGCAGGGAACGTTGGCAAGGACGCGGTGCTGCGCCGCACAGGAAACGGTGACGCGGTTCTTGGTTTCTCTGTGGCCGTGGACAACGGCAAGGACAAGAGCGGCAACAAGCGAGACAGCACATGGTATTCGTGCTCGGTTTGGGGCAAGCGCGCTGAAAGCCTTGAAAACTACATCAAGAAAGGCACGAAGGTGGCACTGACTGGCCGCGTTGGTGTCGACGTTTACGAAGGGCGCGGATCGCTGACGTTGAACGTGAACGAACTGACGTTCATGAGGCGGATCGAAGTAGGACGTGAGCCAGTGCAGTACCATGATGCGCCGCACCCGCGTTCCTTAAATGATCTTGATGACGATATTCCGTTTTGAGGTCTGATCGATGACGGAAGTTTTACCAATCGATTTATCGAAGGATCGTAGAGGAGCGTTCCCGATCGCTGTGCAGCACGCAAAGCAGGGCGAACAAATCGTATATCATCAGGGCGCTTTCTGCGCTGGGCCACATCGTGAAGGAGCGATGATCGCCAAGGAAAAAGGATATGTGGTTCTTGTTCAAAAAAGAGTCGGAACTGCGAATTTCAAATACATCGCAATTCGAACGAAGAAGGAAATCAGTTAATGGCTCCATGCGCGATAAGTGCAAAGTTTTTTTAGGCTATAAAAAGGCAGGGTGGCATTTTGCAAAGAAATGCGTTATGTTTTTCGATGTAAGCCGCCTCCTGCTCCATCGGAGAGAACATGCAGAAGCCAAAATATAAGACCGTCTTGGTCGAAAAACTTATACCTTACGCACGAAACAGCCGCACGCAGGTGATTTTACAAAAAATTGAGAAGGCACGCGCGCGCGGCTTCAACGCGGTGGCCGATTTTGAAATCCCTCAGATCGAAGCATGTCTCGCCCGTGCGATGAAGGCGGCATAGTTTACAGCGCGACTCATTTATTCAAAAAATCTGTGCCAAGGAAGCTAGATCATGAACAGAACGCACATTCTGGAGACGGCAAACGAATACGTCACCAGAGATAGGGTTGCGACACATGGTGATGCTGAAGACAGTTTTGGAAAACTGGCTGCAATATGGGGCGCACGTCTTGGCGTTCATATTCGACCAGATCAGGTCGCAATTATGATGCTTGATCTGAAGACAGTCAGGGCATGGGATAACCCAAAGCACCAAGACAACTGGATCGACATGGCTGGTTACGCAGCGTGCGGTGGAGAGATCGCCACGAAAGATTGATCTTTTGCTAAATTCTTTTTATACTTTCTGGATAAAGCAGCCCCCTGTTTCACGGAGAGACAAATGGAGCCAGAATATAGGACCGTCTCGGTCGAAGAACTTATACCTTACGCACGAAATAGCCGCACGCACTCTGAAGCACAGGTCGCAAAGATCGCAGCAAGCATTAAAGAGTTTGGCTTTCTCAACCCAATCATCACTGACGGAAAGAACGGCATCGTTGCTGGTCATGGCCGCGTTATGGCTGCGCAAAAGCTGGGTCTAAAGGAGCTGCCCGTCATTGAGGCATCACACCTGACAGAAGCACAGAAGCGCGCGTATGTGATTGCAGACAACCGCCTTGCGCTCGATGCCGGGTGGGACAACGATATGTTGAAGGTCGAACTGCAAGAACTAAACGATCTGGATTTTGACCTTTCACTGACAGGTTTTGATGAAAAGGAACTTGATGGTTTCCTTGAGCCAGAGCCGATTGAAGGTTTGACCGACGAGGATGCGGTTCCAAAAGTGCCAGAGGTTCCTGTTACCGTAGAAGGCGATGTGTGGCTTCTTGGTCGGCATCGGCTGATGTGCGGGGATAGCACCAGCATCGACGCGGTGGAGAAACTAATGGATGGCGCAAGAGTTGACTTGGTTTTCACAGACCCACCATACAATGTTGCTTTTAACGGTCGCAGTGGGAAGCATGACGTTATCAAAAACGATAACTTGTCAGATGCGGATTTTGCGGACTTTATTGATGGCACTATAGCAACCATCAAGGCTGTAAACCCAAAAGCATACTATATTTGGTGCAATTGGGATTTTTATGGAATTCTGCAAGGCAGGCTGGAATATAAGTCGTGTATTGTGTGGGCTAAAAATGTTTTTGGCATGGGGGTTGGATACAGGCACCAACACGAGTTTTGCTTATTCAATGGTAAAATCGATGAAGTAATCAAAAACGAAAGCGATCTGTGGTCGATCAAAAAAGATAGCAAATACATGCACCCAACGCAGAAGCCTGTAGAGTTGTCTGTGCGCGCGTTTGGAAACCATGTAAAACTATTGAACGTGTTGGATTTGTTTGGCGGCTCTGGGTCTACGTTGATCGGCGCAGAGCAAACGGGACGCAGCAGTTACATTATGGAACTTGACCCAAAGTATTGCGACGTAATCATCAAACGCTGGCAGAATTTCACGGGCGAACAGGCAACGCTTGAAGCCACTGGTCAAACCTATGACGAACTCAAGCAAGATCGGGAGGCAGCGTAATGGCAAAGCCTGGCCCAAAAGGACCGAGCAAACCAATGACCGAAAAAAATTTGGAACAGCTTATCAACATGATCCGCATTCAATGCACTCGCGATGAAATTTGCAACATACTTGGTATGAGTGACACCACCTTGAACCGCCGCATCAAGGAGCAAGGCATTGAGGGTGTGGATAATTTTGAAGCCCTCTATAAAAAGCACCAAGGGGAAGGCAAAGCATCTTTGCGCCGCGCCCAGTGGAAAGCGGCCCAAGATGGCAATGCAACGATGCTCGTCTGGCTTGGCAAGCAGATGCTCGGCCAGAAGGACAAGCAAGAACTGTCTGGGCCTGATGGCGGGTCGATCCCTGTTGCGATACGACGCACGATCGTTGATCCGAAATCAGAATGAAGCTGGACATCAAAACTCCACGCTGGTCGGTCCCGATCCTGAAGCGCGAAGATGCGCGTTACATCGGCGCGTATGGCGGACGTGGTTCTGGCAAGTCGCATTTTTTTGCTGAACTGCTGGTCGAACGATCGGTGATGGGCAAGGTCGATGCGGTTTGCGTCCGCGAGGTTCAGAAGTCTTTGGCGCAATCGGTCAAGAAGCTGATCGAAAACAAAATACAGGATCTTGGCGTTGGGCATATGTTTGACGTGCAGCAATCGCAGATCAAATCCAGTCACGGCGGCATCATCATCTTTCAGGGGATGCAGAACCACACCGCAGACAGCATCAAATCACTTGAAGGATTCGACATTGCGTGGGTCGAAGAAGCGCAATCGATCAGCCAGTTTTCGTTGGACCTTCTGCGCCCGACAATCCGCAAACCAAACTCGCAGTTATGGTTTAGCTGGAACCCGCGATACGAAGACGATTCAATCGAAGGCTTGATGCGTGGCCCAGCCGCGCCGCCTGACAGCGTTTGCGTTGAAGTGAATTACAGCGACAACCCGTGGTTTCCAGACGTTCTTCGGGACGAAATGGAATACGACAAGAAGCGCGACCCTGATAAGTATCTGCACGTTTGGAAGGGCGATTATGTCCGCAATAGCGCAACGCGCGTATTTAAGAACTGGACAATCGAAGACTTCGAGGCACCGCCAGAGGCTATCCACCGGATGGGCGCTGACTGGGGGTTTGCGACAGACCCAACTGTAGGCATTCGCTGTCACATCATTGGGCGCAAGCTGTTTATTGATTATGAAGCGTATCAGGTTGGGTGCGAAATTGTGGACACGCCCTCGCTGTTCATGTCGATCCCAGAGGCGGAAAAGTGGCCAATGGTGGCAGATAGTGCGCGACCAGAGACAATCAGCCATATGCGCAAGAACGGCTTTCCCAAGATCCAGCCAGCGATCAAAGGCCCGAAGTCGGTCGAAGAGGGCGTTGAGTGGCTCAAGAGCTTTGACATCATTGTCCACCCTCGCTGCCAGCACACGATCGACGAACTGACGCTCTACAGCTACAAGACAGACCGCGACACAGGGGCTGTTTTGCCTGTGCTTGAGGACAAGGACAACCACGTCATCGACGCCATTCGATATGCCTGTGAGGGTGCCAGAAGGGCAAACGCGCAACAGAAAGCAAAGGCCAAGCCGATCGCCACAGTCATGCCCATCGCTCGGTGATTGTTTTTCTTTGCAAAGTATCCTATAATTTCGGCAAACCTTTATGCGGGGCAGAAACGTGGCGAGATTAACCAAAAAAGAACGTCTGGCGAATGTTCATCAAGAAGCCTTGATGGAATTTGACAGTATCCAGTCCGCAATGCGCGAAGAGCGGCGTCAGTGCCTTGAGGATCGCCGTTTCTACTCCATTGCCGGTGCGCAGTGGGAAGGCAATCTAGCAGAGCAGTTCAACAACAAGCCGCGCTTCGAGGTGAACAAGATCCACCTGTCGGTTATGCGGATCATCAACGAATACCGCAACAACCGCATCACTGTTGATTTTATCAGTAAGGACGGTGACGAACACGATAAGCTGGCCGACACTTGCGACGCCTTGTTCCGCGCTGACGAAGAAGATAGCTGCGCCGATGAAGCATATGACAACGCCTTTGAAGAAGCTGTGGGCGGTGGCTTTGGTGCGTTTCGCTTGCGTGCTGTTTACGAAGATGAATATGACGAAGACAACGACAATCAGCGTATCCGCATAGAACCGATCTATGACGCTGACAGCACCGTGTTCTTTGACATGGACGCCAAGCGCCAAGACAAATCAGATGCGCGTCTGTGTTATGTTCTGACCGCCATGACGCGCGATGCTTACGTTGCTGAGTGGAATGATGATCCAAGCAGCTGGCCGAAAGAAATTCACCAGTATGAATTTGACTGGGCAACGCCTGATATGGTGTATGTCGCCGAAGTTTACCGCGTTGAAGAGGCGTCCGAACTGATCCGTATCTTCCAAACCATCGACGGCGAAGAAGAGCGGCACAGCGAACGTGACTTTGAAGATGATGAAACGCTTGAGGAAACCTTGGAAGCCATTGGCACGATTGAGGTGCGTCAGAAGCGGGTGAAGCGCCGCAAGGTTCGCAAATACATCATGAGCGGTTCAGGCATCTTGGAAGATGCTGGATACATCGCTGGCACTGAAATCCCGATCGTGCCTGTCTATGGCAAACGTTGGTTCATCGACAATATCGAGCGTTGCATGGGCCACGTTCGCCTTGCCAAGGATGCCCAGCGCCTCAAGAACATGCAGTTGTCCAAGTTGGGTGAAATCTCTGCGCTGTCCACTGTCGAAAAGCCACTGTTTACGCCAGAGCAGGTGGCCGGCTTCGAGGTCATGTGGGCCGAGGATAATCTCAGGAACTTTCCGTATCTGCTGCTGAACACAGTGGCAGATGCAAACGGCAACGAAAGCCTGGCTGGCCCGATCGGCTACACTAAGACCCCGCAGATCCCTCCTGCCCTCGCTGGCCTGCTGCAGATCACCGAGCAGGACATCACCGATCTTCTGGGCAACCAGGAAGCCGGTGAGCAAATCCAGAACAACATCTCTGGCCGTGCGATTGAGCTGATCCAGAACCGCCTGGACATGCAGTCGTTCATTTACATGTCGAACATGGCCAAGGCGATCAAGCGTGCCGGCGAGATCTGGCTTTCGATGGCCCGCGACATCATGGTTGAACATGGCCGCAAGATGAAGGGCATGGGCTCGCAGGGTGAGCTTTACCGCATCGAGCTGGGCAAGCCGGTGCTGAACCAGGAAACCGGCGAAGTCGAATACGAGAACGATCTAAGCAAGGCCAAGTTCGACGTTGCTGTTGAGGTTGGCCCGTCTTCGTCTTCCAAGCGTGCCGCAACTGTTCGTTCTCTGATGGGCATGATGCAGCTGGCATCAGACCCGGAAACGCAGCAGGTGCTCGGCGCAATGGCCATGATGAACATGGAAGGCGAAGGCATCTTGGAAGTGCGTGATCACTTCCGCAAGAAGCTGATCCGCATGGGCGTTGTCGAGCCAAGCGACCAAGAGAAAGAAGAGCTGGCGGCAGAGCTGCAGCAGCTGGCATCGCAGCCTGACCCGCAGTCGCTGTATCTGGAAGCCGAGGCCGCGAAGTCTCAGGCACAGGCAGTCAAGGCCCAGGCCGATACCCAATACACCTTGGCACGCACCGAAGAGACGCGCGCCAAGACCGTCGAGACCCTCGCTGGCATCCAGCAGAAAGAGCGCTCGAACGTAGTGAACACAGCCAAAGATCTTCAGCAGGTAATCTCTGGCCCCGAGATGCGGCAACCACCCAGCCGCACACAATAATGGGTGAGAATTGAACGAGGATCTGTATGACACTTGAGAAGGCAGTATTAGACGACGACATCGAACTAAATGACACCGAGGCAGAGGAGCCGGAGGTCGAGCTTGATGATGACGAAGGAGAAGCCAGTGAAGGGGAGGCCGAGGAAGCTGACCTGGAAGAAGGCGAACTGGAAGGCAACATCGAAGAAGCCGAAACCTATGAGGCCGAAGCCGAGGATGATTACGTTGTCACAATTGACGGGGAAGCGCCTGACCCCGAAGATGAAGAGGAAGCTCGCGCCCCAGATTGGGTTCGGAATCTTCGCAAGCAGTATCGTGAGGAACAGCGCCGCGCCAAGGAACTTGAGCAAGAGCTCGCGCGGCTGAAACAAGGGTCAGCCCCTGCCGCCCAGCCGCTCGGACCAAAGCCCACTCTGGAAGCCGCCGACTACGACACCGAGCGATATGAAAAGGAACTTGCGACGTGGTATGAAAAGAAGCGTCAGCATGACGAGCGACAGGCTTCCGTCCAGCAAGAGCAGCAAGCTGTTCAGAAGGAATGGGAGCAAAAGCTAGAGAGCTACCACAGCTCCAAGGCAGATCTCAAAGTCAAAGACTATGATTTTGCCGAGGACGTTGTTCAAGACAATCTCAGCGTCATGCAGCAGGGGATGATCGTTCAGGGGGCGGAGAATCCGGCTCTGGTCGTTTATGCTCTGGGCAAGAACCCGAAGAAAGCGAAGGAACTTGCATCTATCACAGATCCCGTGAAGTTCGCCTTCGCGGTTGCTAAATTGGAGACCAATTTGAAAGTGACAAAGCGTAAGGCGTCAGCAAAGCCGGAGAAGAAGATCAGCGGCACAGGTCGCCCTTCTGGTTCGGTTGACAGCACCCTTGAACGGCTGCGCGCAGAAGCTGAAAGGACTGGGGACTATTCCAAGGTTTTCCAGTATAAGAAGCAGAGGCGTTCGGCTTAACACACGTATGGAGTAGAAAATGGCAAACGCATTTTCAAAAGAGGAACGCGTAGCGTTCGAAAACATCCTGGACGGCTTCAACGACGCTCTCGTTCTTTCGTCCTTGGTGACTAAATACAACACCAACGGTCAGCAAATGGAACGTTCGTCTGACACGATCTGGCGCCCGATGCCCTACATCGCGCAGTCTTACGATGGTTCCGATGCCACTTCGAACTTCGGTGACAACACCCAGCTCGCGGTTCCGGCGACCATCGGCTACCAGAAGCACAGCACTGCGCTTTTGACAGCCAAAGAATTGCGTGACCAGCTGCAAGAGAACCGTCTTGGTCAAGCCGCTGCACAGAAGCTCGCCTCGGACATCAACGTTTCTGTTCTGTCTGTTGCATCAAACCAAGGCACAATCGTTGCGCCGATCAGCACTGCTGCTGGCGGTTATTCCGATATTGCTGAAGCAGATGCTCTGATGAACGAGCAAGGCGTGATGATGGAAGGCCGCAACTTCGCTCTGTCGAGCCGTGATTACAACGGTATGGCTGCTGATCTGGCCGCACGTCAGACCATGAACACAATGCCAACTGAAGCGTATCGTCGTTCGTATGTTGGTGAAGTGGCTGGCTTCCAGACATTCAAGATGGACTATGCAAACCGCTTGACTGCGGCTGCTGGCACCACAGTGACTGTCAATGGCGCGAACCAGTATTACACCCCGGCTGCAACTTCGACTGCAGCAACTGGTGAAACCTCGAACGTTGACAACCGCTACCATACCATCGCCATCACTGTTGGCGGCGGCACTGTTAAGGTTGGCGACGCGTTCACCATCGCTGGCGTAAACGCTGTTCACCACATCACCAAGCAAGACACTGGTCAGCTGAAAACTTTCCGCATCGTGGAAATCGTCACCGGCTCCGGCGGCACCGGCACCGTCAAGATCTCCCCGGCCATCGTGTCGGCTCAGGGCGGCACCGATGCTGAAGAGCAGTATAAGAACGTGACCGCAACGCCTGCAAATGGCGCGGCGATAACTTTCTTGAACATTGCTGATGCTGCGGTAAACTGCTTCTGGCATCGTGACGCGATTGAATTGTTGCCTGCTTCGTTGGCTGTTCCAACTGATGCTGGTGCAGACATCATGCGCGCAACAACTGACCAAGGCGTTGAATTGGTCATGCAAAAACAATTCGACATCAACACCCAGAAAACGAAATATCGCTGGGATACGTTGTATGGCGTTGTAATGTCCAACCCAGAAATGGCTGGCATTATGTTGTTCTCGCAGACGTAATGATCTTGGGGTGGGGCTTCGGTCCCACCCTTTCCTGATTGGAGAATAGCGCAATGCCGTTGAAGCAAGGATACAGTCGCAAGTCGATTGGTGAAAATATCAAAGCAGAAGTGAAGTCGGGCAAGACCCGCGCACAAGCAACGGCGATTGCACTCAGCACGGCGCGAAAAGCGACTGAACGTGCTGGCAAGCCCTCCAAAGCACCGAAGAGGAAGAAAAAATGAGCGTTATGCTGTATAAGCACCCTGGCCCCCATTCGATCCACGGCAACAAATTCGCTTACATCATCGTTGATGAAGATGCCGTAGAAGACGCCATCAAGGATGGCTGGTGCAAGACCACAGATGAAGCCAAGAACGGCGTGAAGCCGGTGGCAAAACGTCGGCGCAAGCCCAAAGCCCAGGAGTAAGGAATGGCATACACCAAGCGAGACATCGTTAATCAGGCGTTCGAAGAAATCGGCCTCGCTTCGTATGTCTTTGACCTTCAGCCGCAGCAGCTAGACAGCGCTCTGCGGCGCCTTGATATGATGATGGCAACGTGGAACGGCAAGGGCATCCGCCTGGGCTATCCGTTGCCCTCTTCGCCTACTGACAGTGACCTCGATCAAGAGGTGGGCGTCCCTGACAATGCGTTCGAGGCAATGTATCTGAACCTGGCGATCCGCATCTCTGGCGGTTTCGGCAAGACGGTAAGCCCGGACACCAAGGCCGCAGCCCAGCGCGCATACAACGAGGTGGTGGCAAACTTGACGCTGCCGATCGAGATGCAGCTGGGCAACGAGACCATCCCTGCCGGTGCTGGCAACAAAGGCTGGCGCTACTACAACAACCCGTTCCTGCGCGAGCCCCAAGACCCGATTACGGTTGGCTCGGATGGCATTCTTGATCTGGAGTAAGACATGGCAAACATCAACCAACTCTCCGCTGTGAGCACGCTGCAAGGCGGCGACAACTTCGCAGTTTGGGACATGAGCAATGGCGACAGCCGCAAGGTTTCGCTGACTGTTCTCATGGACTATGTGAATGCAAACGTCACGACCGTCACGCAGAACACCCAATATGCAGCGCCTGCGGCCAATGACTTCAGCGTCACAGTGAATACTGGCAACGTCTGGCTGATCCTAACACCTGTAAGCACGTACGCTGCTGGTGCTATCGTTCTGCCTACTGGCGCGACCGATAAAGACACTGTGACCGTGAACTGCACGCAGATCGTCACGTCGCTGACCGTTTCTTCTGGCGCGACTGTTGTTGGCGCACCAACCACGCTGGCGGCAAACTTCTTCTTCACGATGCGTTATGATGGCGCAACTTCGACTTGGTATCGGATTGGCTAATGCAAATACCCATCCTGAACGGAATCTACGCTGACGCAACGCCAGACTTTCGGACATCGTATCCGAAGAACTTGGTGCCTGTGCCAAAGCAAACAGGCATTTCTGCGGGGTATCTTCGGCCTGCTGATGGCATTGTGGAAGCGGGGACTGGCCCAGGGATAAACCGTGGCGGCATCAACTGGAACGGCACGCTCTATCGCGTGATGGGAACCAAGCTGGTTTCGATCTCGTCAGACAATGTCGTGACAGATATTGGCGACGTTGGCAGCGGTGGGCGCGTCACGTTTGACTATGGCTTCACCTATCTGGCGATCGCTTCCGGTGGCCGGCTCTACCTTTACGATGGGACAACGCTGGCTCAGGTAACAGACCCTGATCTTGGCACCGTCTTAGACGTTGTTTGGGTCGATGGGTATTACATGACAACGGACGGTGAATTTTTGGTTGTAACTGACCTTGATGATTCGTTCGCCGTGAACCCGCTGAAATATGGTTCATCTGAAGCCGATCCTGATCCGGTAAATGCACTGTTGAAGTTGCGCAATGAGATCTATGCGTTAAACCGATACACGATCGAAGTTTTTGACAACGTGGGGACAACTGGCTTTCCGTTCCAGCGGATCGCGGGTGCGCAAATCCAGAAGGGGACAGTAGGCACGCACGCCAACTGCGTCTTCATGGAAAACATCGCGTTCTTGGGCGGTGGTCGCAACGAAGCGCCTTCGATTTACATGGGCGCAAACGGATCGACCCAAAAGATCGCCACGCGTGAAGTTGAAGAAATTCTGGCGACATACACCGAGGCGCAGCTGTCCGTTGCGTTCTTGGAAGAGCGCACAGACAAAGCCCATCAATTTTTGATCGTTCACTTGCCAAATCACACGCTGGTGTTCGATGGCGCTGCAACGCAAGTCATGGGCCAGCCTGTTTGGTTCTCGCTGTCGTCGACGCTGGTTGGCGATGGCAAATGGAACGCCTGCACTGTGATCTGGTGCTACGACCAGTGGAACGTCTGCCACCCCGACACGAACCAGTTTGGATATTTGGATGACACAATTTCTTCGCACTGGAACATCGATGTTGGTTGGGAGTTTGGCACGCAGATCGTTTACAACGAAAGCAACGGCGTCATCTTTCACGAAATGGAACTGATCGCGCTGACTGGCCATGTTGCATCTGGCACGTCACCAACGATCTGGACGCAGTATTCGAGCGATGGCGAAACATGGAGCGTTGAAAAGCCGATCTGCGCAGGGACGCTGGGGCAGCGCGCCAAGCGCCTTGTCTGGCTTCAGCAGGGTCACATGAACAACTGGCGCATCCAGCGCTTCCGTGGCACCTCTGAGGCGCATCTGGCGATCGCAAGGCTGGAGGCGCGGCTGGAGCCGCTGGCGTTCTGATGGCTGATCCAAATGTCCCAACACGAAATCAAATTGCGCGAATTGCTGGTCAAGACCCTGAGATGGTCAAGGCGCTTGAACGCCTTTTCATCGTTGCGGGTGATATTACGCCTGCTGAAATCGCGACGCTGAGGATCTTGATCGAAGCGGCTGCTTATGATGCAGGGGTGGCGAACAACAAAGCGGAAAGTTACCAGCCCAACTTTCAGAAGCTGGATTACATCGACTTCAATCGTGTTGGGCCGCATGTTGCTGCTGCGCGCCGTATGCAGTGGAACGATGATGATGGCACGATCGACGTTGGCGTGAACGCTGACGTGATGTTGCAAATCGGCCAAGAAATCCAATATTACGCCAAGAACACATCTGGCGGCACGATCACGAATGGCACGCCAGTCATGTTGACAGGGACGCTTGGCGCATCTGGGAAGTTGACGTTTGGCAAGGCCGTGGCCGATGGTTCTCAGCCTGCGAACTATATGATAGGCGTTGCGACAGAGGACATCCCGAACAACGGATTTGGATACATCATTAGCTTCGGCAAGGTGCGTGGGTTCGACACAAGCGGCACGCCATATGGCGAGACATGGAATGATGGCGACACCATCTATTTCAGCCCAGCCGCTGCGGGGACATGGACTAATGTTCGGCCAGCCGCGCCAAGCCTTGATCTGCCTGTTGCGGTGGTTCTGAACGCAGCCACGGGTGATTCAGGCGAGATCTTCGTTCGCATGAAGACGGGCGAAACTGTCAATTCGCTGCACGATGTTGAAGCTGGATCGCCTTCGAATGGGGACATTTTAACATATAGCACCGCAAACAGTCGGTGGCAGAACACTGCGCCCAGCGCTGCAAATGACGCAACAGCCCGAACACTTGTTTGGTTGGAGGCATATTAAATGGCATATAACGACATTACACCGACCAAACTTGGCCAAGCCGCAATCACCACTGGCGTCACGACGCTATACACGGTTCCGGCATCAACCCGCGCCTTTGTGAAAAACCTGGACATCGTCAACACATCTGCTGGCGCTTTGACGTATCGCATCTTCTTGGTGCCTTCTGCGGGGACTGCTGGCACGGCCAATGCGCTGTTCTATGAATTTCCGATCGACAGCAAGGAAAATATCCAATGGACTGGCACGCAGATTTTGAACGCGGGTGACACGATCCAAATTCAGGCATCTGGCAGTGGCATCACCATCACAGCCAGCGGAGCGGAGGCAGTATGACCGTAACACCAACAGTTCTGATCGAACCCAAGCTGGCAGAAGCCACGAGCACCGTGCAATACACCGCAGATGGCGTGAACGCGATTGTGGACAAGTTCACAGTGACCAACAACGGCGCAGCGGCGGGGACCATCACGATCAATGTGGTGACAAACCTTGGCACTGCATCAGCTGCAAACCGCATCGTGAACGCCCGAAACATTGAGGTTGGTGAGTGTTACACCTGCCCAGAGATTGTTGGGCATGTGCTGGTTGACGCTGATTACATTTCAACGACTGCCAGCGCAGCAACAACACTGACCATTCGTGCTTCTGGGCGCGAGATCACGCCGTAAGGAGCAACCCAATGGATGAAATCATGATCGAATTTGGCCTCCCGAAAGAGAAGATCGTCTCTGCCTCGGAGAACCGCAAGAACCGCCAGCGCGTCATTGATGAATGGCAGCTTGGCCCAGAGCAAACATCGGTCGAACCGACTGCGAACAAAGAATACTGGAAAGGCTTGGCGAAGGCATGGGGGCTTTCCGAGAAAGAAGCACGCCGCCGTTTGTGCGCCAACTGCGAATATTTCAAGAACGGTCCGATGATGCAGGCCATGATGGAAAGCATCCCGCTTGATGACTTCGATCGTGATGGTGGCGGTCGTGGATATTGCAAGAAGTTCGGCTTCATTTGCCATAACTTGCGTTCTTGCCAAGCATGGGAAGAGGATTGATTGCAAATGCTTGCAAAATTTTGCAAATTCGGCGATAATAAGGGCGCTGAGATAGATGGCCACCAGCAGCCGCAATCCGCGAGGGGCTGCATGATGCGCGTTCGGCGAGCAAATCACGAAGACAAAAAAGCTTTTGTAAGGCAGGCAGAAGCCTTCTTTGCTGCTTCGCCTATGTCCGAACGTGCTGTTTTTGACGAACATGGGTTTGCAAAGTTTTACGATCAAGCACTGGAAAGCGACACTGTTGCCTTTTGGGTCGTGGATCGCGGCGGTGAAATCGTTGGCATCAGCGGGGCGATGACGTTCCCGCTTTATTTTGCCCCAACGATCAAGATCGCGCAGGAACTGTTTTGGTGGATTGAACCCGAAGCACGGG
>Ga0208644_1001280_pt1 | contig 21274 bp, 29 predicted proteins | sample VirMetDEL_Nov_18_FD_184517 | JGI IMG/M metagenome (GOLD analysis project Ga0208644, IMG submission 184517) | Aqueous microbial communities from the Delaware River and Bay under freshwater to marine salinity gradient to study organic matter... | ecosystem: Environmental > Aquatic > Marine >...
CACGTTATAAAGAATTAAAAGAAGATAAGTATTACCTGCCGGAAGATTGGGAAGGCATAAATATCAAAGATGGAGTTCTACAAGTTCTTCCGTTGGTTCCTCGTGGAATACACGAGACAAGGAACAGCACTTGGATTGAAGCATTGGAAAGCTATACACAGTTAGGTAACAGGCTCTATCATCAATGTGTCGCAGAACTTGAACCAGTTTTGGGACGCAAGAGAGCAAAAGAGTCAGCACGATTCTTCAAGACATACAACTCGCAGATTCAGGCAGATGTGATGTTCAATATGCGTAGCTTTGCTAACTTTATTAAACTAAGAAACAGCGAACATGCGCAGTTAGAAATCAGAGAGATCGCACAAAAGATGTGGGATTTGGTTGAGAATATTGAGGGTGAGCCTTTCAGGCATACTTTATCAGCAATTAAACAACGGATTGAAAATGAGTGAAGATCTTTCAACGTTTGCTATACTATTCACTAGAAACAAAACAAAGAGCTGGGCTTGGGTTGATTTGCCTACCCATCTAGCAACTGGGTACAAATACCATCACGGCGGCTATGCTGGCTGGTCTATTGAGTGCTGGAAATATTGTAACAGTATTGTTTCAGAAAAAGAATGGATGGCTGGAGGTTGGGCTGCTAATTTAATTGAATATAAATACTTAAACAAGGAGGAATATGGTGACTGAAGAAAATTATACTGGAATATTTGATGGGGCAATAGATTCGATACTTGAAAGATGCGGTATGAATCATGAAATGTTAACACGAGTTGGAAATATTATTGATGGAGTAGCCAAAAATGTCGAAGTTGAACAAGTAGGATTGGAAACGCATATTACGATAAATTTGAATAAGATACACTTTAAATTCAAAAAGGATGAAGATGATAAGTAAAATTGTGCAATGGCACTATGATAGAAATCTTATTGACGGAAGTACAGACAAAGATCAGGCTTTAAAGCTCCTGCAAGAGCTTGGAGAGCTATCTGACAGTATTTGCAAAGGCAATGATGTCAGGGACGATTTAGGCGATATGTTGGTTGTTATGATTAATATCATGGAAAGAAACAGCATTAGCATGGCTGACTGTCTAGAAAAAGCTTGGGATGATATCAAAGACCGAAAAGGACGTATGGTAGATGGAATCTTTGTAAAAGAAGGCGACTAAAATGTGTATATAAATACAGCACAGGACAGGACAACATTGAAATTAAGGTAAAATATGAGCCTATCTCCTATTAACGATAGAATATTCTATGCTTGTCAAGCTGTATACACAGGGGCTAGATATACAACAAAAAGCGCTAATCCAGTATCTGCATCTTATCTAAAGGGCGTACAATCTATAGGTGTTTCAAAAGAAGTTACTCGTGAATCTTACCCTGATATTGGTAGATTTCAAAACGAATATGGCTCTTACGGTAAAACTCAATATACAATAAATATTAGTAGATTCATCGAAAAAGCTGACGATTTTTTTCTAAATGTTAGTGGTCAAACTACATATGCAAATGCTCATATTTTAAAGCCCAATCCCGGAATTGGTTTTACGGGTATCGACAACGAGCTTAAAAATTACGACATAATTTTAGTGTACACTCTTGATTCTAAAGATTTTGTAAACAGTGGAGCCGGAGGAGATAGCGATCCTAATTCTGCGTCTGGGGTGGCCTATAGATGTTGCCTGCTCACTAATATATCATATAGTATCACTGTTGACGGTTCTATGACGGAGAACTTAACATTCACTACAAATTACTATGATAAACTTGATGATGATATTTTAGAAAATTACCCCGCTAAAAATGTAGATCTAGGTGAAACAATACGAAGACCTGATATAGTTACAGGTTCTTGTATTTTCCCTGTAGAAGTAGAAAGAATGTTTAATTTAAACAATCAACTTGCGGGCATAGATATTTTTGGACTGCAACAAATTGACATTGAGTGTAATATCAGTTATCAAGATATTGTCGATATTGGAATGTGGAGAGGTAGCGCTAAATCTAGCTCGACTGTAAGCGGCAGGCTTGAAACTAATGGTAGTATTGGTGAGCAAAACTTATTCAAAGTAGTGGAATTGCCTATTGAAGTGTCATGTACCTTTCAAGGAGTTTTAAGAGATCAGTATCAGTTAACATCTAATGCTAGAAATTCTAGCACAGGCAAGGCGTACAGTATAACAGATACTTTTCATACAAAGGCAGATGGAGATGAAACCCCAACTGACCATTTAGATATATACAAAGCAGATAGAGAAATTAAAATTATAGCGAAAGGCGACGGCGCAAATCTTTTCCAGTGGCATTTAGGCGCTAAAAATTATTTGACATCGCTAGATGTATCCGGCGGCGATGCCGGGGGTGGAAACGTGGAAGGCACAGTAAGTTTTCAAAATGACCATAGTGAAATCTTTCTGTTAAAGGATAATATAATCCGAAGCTTTTCAACAAGTTCCATTTACTAAAGAGCTACTATGACAAGAAAAAAACAAAATCAGCAAAAAAGAAAGCAACCTATTCGGCCCCAAAGAAAGAAACTTAAAGCAAAAACAGAAAATCAAGAAGATTATATCGCAGCAATGGCAGAGTGCGATGTAACATTTTGTTCGGGGCCAGCAGGATCGGGCAAAACAGCGGTGGCAGTAGGATTGGCTTGTGAGTATATACTAGAAAATAAAATAGAAAAAATTATCATCACAAGACCAGTCGTAGAAGCTGGTAGAGGTTTGGGACACCTGCCCGGAACCCTAACTGAAAAGGTTTCCCCATATCTTGTGCCAATCTTAGAAGAAATGAAGCTATACTTAGGAATGGATACATTTAATTCTATGCGGGCAACAAATACTATTGAGCTTTGTCCTTTAGAGTATATGCGCGGAAGAAACTTTCACAACGCTTTTATGATCTTGGACGAAGCTCAAAATGCCACTTTCGAGCAGATTAAAATGTTTTTAACCAGAATTGGTCTAGGCTCCAAGGCTGTTGTTAATGGAGACTTGGATCAGACCGACTTGCGCGGCGAAGCAGGCGGCCTTTACGACTGCATGGATGCGTTAACAGATTTAGATGGTGTTGCAATATGCAGACTGACAGACGACGATATTGTTAGAAATGGCATTATATCAAAAATTCTAGGTCGTTTGAGATAATTTGTGCGATACTTTGATCGCGTGACTATAATATATTAGTTCTCGTTTTCCTTCCTTGAGCCCGTTGATGTAAGTCACTGGGGTGTTTAGCGAGAGTGTCTTAAAATCTGGTTAGCGGTTCCAGTTAAAAACCGCATCTTTATTTGAATATAATAATTGATTGGAAGAACATGCCTAATTATGATTTTGAATGCGAACCCTGTTGTTATCATGCAGAAATATTTATGACTTTTCAAGAGTATAAATCTGTGCTTCAGTGCCCTGTATGCGAGCAAAACAGTTTAAAAAGAGTTATTTTAGGGGCTCCAAACGTTTTTATCAAAGGCGAACCCACAACAATAGGTCAAGCAGCAGATAGAAATACTGAAAATATGGGCACTTATGAAAAGCAAGATGCCGAAAGAAAAGACCGCAAAAAAACAAAGTTAACAGCAGATCAAAAAGCCAAACGGGATCTCCATCACAGAATTGTTTCCATGACACCAGAGCAGCAAATCAAATGGATTGAAAAGGGCGATTAATGCACGATAAACCCTTGAGAAAAAACAAGCCTCACGTAGCAATTATGACATTCAGAATTGATGTTAGACCAGTAAATCCTGATAACACTTTAAGTCCACACATATTGCAAAACGGAGATTTGAAAAAATATGGACTCGGATCAAAGGGTCAAATAGTAGTTAGAGGCACTTCAGAAGCGGATTGTGCCAGTAAAGTTAATAAAATATTGGAGAAATTAAATGATTGATAAAGAAGACATTTCACATCTAAATTTGCCTAACCCCGGAGCTGTAACTGTTTCTTTTCTTGGCATAGATGGAATTGAGGTAGATGAAAAAGATGCTTTGGTAAAAATTGTTGACCTTAGTTACGATCATGAAAACGTGTCTACAAAGTATTACATTATGTACGGCAGAGGAGAAATTATTGACCCTTATCAAGCCGACTTTCGTTACAGCCAAAAGAAAATTTCCACAATGTATAAATATAGAAAGGTTTCAGATCAATGTTTCAAGCTATATAAAAAATATCTTGAAACTAAAAACAGAATCCATTTTACCCAAGCACGTAGATTACTTATGGAGAATTAAAAAATGAAAAAAGGGCCACTATCAAAAACAGAAAAAACATTTATCCAAAATCTTTATTCAAGCACTTCTGTCGCAGAACTAGCTTCTAAGATGAATCGTTCTGAAAGTATGATTAATAAATATCTCGCCACATTAGATACCTCAGAACAACCAGAGCCGGAAACAAAAGTTAAAGACGTTAGCGATCTTTATGCTAAGAAGAAAGAATATGGCGTAACGATTATGACTGAAACTGCTTCTGTTGTGAGCGATGAAAACAAAAGTAATAAATCTAAAATGCCTCCAAGATACCATAAACATATTCATAGGATTAAAGACTAATGAAAACAGATGTTTGTCAAAAATGGGACGCATACATGACGGATGCGTGCCACAGAAAATTGATGATGTCATGGCAGATTTTATTAAACAATGGAGATAGTATTTTTGGAGATTATGATAGACCGGGATATGCGCCATGCTGGGAGAGGGTTAAAAAATTCTTCTTAGAAAATCCAGACATAAAAGCTACGTCAATTTCTGTTTATATGTTTGGCGCTCCAAGACATATATTCTTTGATGATGAAATTTTTGGAGTTGATGGTTTTTCTATATCTAGAGGTGTAGCGAAAGAACAATTTATGGATGGAGATTCTGTAGATTATCAATTTTTAGTTGTTTCACAAATGGATTCTCTTGGAAAAAAAATTGATGTAAAAAAGTTTGTTTGGCCCTATAATGAATTTGAACAAGGTCAAGCGGTTAGATTTCCAACTAAAGACAACGTTTCAGAAATGATATTCCAGCATGACTCAGAAAAATTCAAAAAAGTACAAGAGTATATCAACGGGGCAGGAGTGTAGCGGCGCTCAATATATAGCTGAGTTGATATGTATTCGTAAATCAGAAAAAGAAAATAAAGGCAGCTTAGGATATAAATTTTGGAAGCGTGGAAATGCCTACGAAATACAAATTCGAGCCGCATCAAAGTTAATTAAAAAATACAGTGAAGAAGCTGTGTTAAAATATTTAAATAGCCCTAAAGGAAAGCATGTTTATTCTTTGGGGTATTTGCATAAGTCTAAAAAATTTGTTTTAAATTTAGACTTCGTTAAAGAAGGTGTTGAGAATGCTCAAAAAGAAATTGATCAAGATGCTAAAAAGCCCAAAAAAGTAGCTGAAAAACTACAAGGTGAATTCAAATCTAGAAAAGCATTACCTAAACAAAAAACTTTATCATGGAAATTAAGGAAATCAGATGGCAGCGACTAAAAGTCCAAAATATTTAGAAAAGCAAATTAAAGAATATGGCAACATTATTAAAACCGGCACAGACGTTCTTCAAGAAAAGATTAATTTCGAAGTAATTCCAATTAGCCCTGCTATTGATGTTGCTTTAGGCGGTGGCGTTAGAGAGGGGTGCTGGTTAACATTAACAGGAGACCCGAAAAGCGGCAAAACTACAACTGCCATGCAAATCGCAGTAAACGTCCAAAAAATGGGACGAGAAGTTATCTATATGGATGTAGAAGGCAGGTTAAAAGACATGAACTTCCAAGTCGAAGGTTTTAACCTTGACAAAATTCATGTCATTGCGCCAGAAGATAAACCAATCCCTGCTGAAGACTTTTTAGACATCGCATATAAAATGATGAGCGATCCAGAGTATCAAGGTGCTATTTTGATTATTGATTCTATTTCTTCGCTACTTCCTTCCAAAGAACTAGACGGAGATATGTCTCCAAAACGCGCTGGATTGCCTAAAATACTCTCGATTTTTACTAAAAAAATTGGTATGCTTTTGCCACGCCAAAGAGGTTTAGTAATTGCTATCACGCATTACATCGCAAACACGGGGGGTTTTGGCAAAGCTAAGCTCTCTGATGGTGGCAATAAAATTCAATACCAAGCTGATACAAGAATGGAAATAGCTAGTGGTGGTGAAAAAGTACCAGCCGTTAAACCTTGGACGACATCTGATGGAGAAAGAATAGGCCAAATTGTTAATTGGAAAATTATTTGTTCTTCAATGGGGGCGCCGGGAGGACAAGTGCAGAGCTATATTAGGTATGGTGCAGGTATTGATAATGTTCAAGAGGTTTTAATTTTGGCGTGTGATTTAGGCTTAATCAGCAAAGGAGGTGCTTGGTTTACTTGCGATTTTGTAGTTGATTGTAAAGACTTAATTAAAGAAATGAACAAAGATGTCAATGTTGATGATGATGAAGCGCTAACAAAAGCTTACAAATTTCAAGGTCAAGACAAGCTCTACGCTTTTCTTAAAGATAGTCCCAAACTTGTTAATTTTTTAGAAAAACAAATTAAAGAAATGCTATGAAAATAACTGGGCTTGACGGAAGAGAGTACACTTGGAATCCCAAGTCTGGCAATGGTAAAAGATCCAAACTTCATCAGTCTGCAAAAAAAGTTCTTGAAAATTGCTACCCTTATGATAGAATCTTAGAAGAAGTTACTTTGGCTGGTACTCATACAGATAGAAGGAGTTCAAAGCTCAGGGGAGACTTTTACCTGCCAAACAGGAACTTAATTGTAGAGGTGCATGGTAAGCAGCATTTTGAGTTTAACAAATTTCACTTTAAAGATAAAATGTCGTTTTACAAAGCCAAAGCCCGCGACCGCGACAAAAAAGAATGGTGCGAAATAAACGATATTACAATTATTCAATTTAACTACAACGAGACAGAAGATGAGTGGCGAAGAAAGATTACAGGAATTTAAGCAAGCTATTGAAGATTGGAAAACTTCTAAGCATTTGAAAGAAGTAAAGGCTCCAAAAGAAGATAGCAGAATCAGCGGATTGCTAAATATGGACTCAGATAAAATGCGCAGTCTAACTTCTGCTGAATGCTTGATGTATGCTTACGAGCTATATGCTTACGCTGAATATGTGGAAACCGTAAAAGTTAAAGAAAAAAACATTTTAGAGTGGGCAGATTCCTCGATTTGGTATATAATAGGAGGGGTGCTTGATCAGTATGGTGGTCAGTACGCCAAGTGGCAGCAGCGATATTATGCCGCTATCAAGGAAAACCCTTTGGCCGACGAGATATTGGTAATCAAAAAACACGCCGAAGCTAGAGTAAGAACATTAGAAGGATGTGCTAGTAGAATTCTAAGCATGGCAGACATACTAACCAACTTAGCTAGGAGAAAATAGTGACTAAAAAAGATAAGATTAAGAAACTAATTATGAAGGCGAAAGAATCAGGAGATGTTGACTTACTGGAACTAGCTATGGAATTACTAGATGAAATTCCAGCTCCAGAAAACAATGTAATTGCAGGCCCATCAACAGATAGATCGCAGCTACCTTCTAAGTTTTCAGAATTTTCTATGAACAATATCAACAATGGAAGGCAGCCTGTTGCTATTCCTCCCGGCAGAGTTAACAAGTTTGTAGATGACGGTACAGAGCATCGGGATGATATTAATAAAACTCCTGATATTACAAGAACTGAAAGATCAAGACCAAAATTCAGCAAAGTAATACAAGTATGTAGTAAATGTAATAAGCAGGTTGAAATTCATCCCACCTTTAAACGTGATTTTTTTGTTTGTGATAAATGCCTAAGAAGATAAATAAGTTAGAAGATTTAGCATCAGAAAGAGCAGTGCTGGCAGGCTTGTGTCAGTTTGGTCTCGATGCTTATCTAGATATTGATTATGTAACGTCTGAAGCTTTTACAGACGCAATGAATCAATTGATATTTGACTGTATTTATCAGTCAATTTCTCAAAATACAGAAGTAGAATTATCTTCTATACTCTCCGTGGCAAACAATATGGGTGTAGAAGAAATTATCAATACTAAAGAAGAGATTGGATATATTCGATCTCTTTTTAATATGCCAATTGTAAAAGCCAATCTAGGTACTTATGCAGCAAAAATAACGAAACTCAAAGTTGCTAGAGATTTTCGTAAGCTGATGAACGCTTGCGATTCCGAGCTTAGCGAAATCACTGGTGATGAAGACATCATGGATATAATTTCTCGTGTTGAGAATCGTATTCTTGAGGCCACGGGGGATATTTATCAATCAGGCAGAAAAAAGACCGAAACTATTGGCGAGGGTATTGATGAATATTTAGAATTCTTAGAAAACAATGTTTCAGATTATATCGGAATACCTTCTGGATTTAATAATTACGATAGAGCAATTGGTGGCGGATTTAGAAGAAAATGTGTTGATCTTGTGGGCGCACGTCCAAAAGTCGGTAAGTCTATGTTTGGTGACGCTGTTGGTTTACATGTTGCTGGAGAAGAGAATATTCCGGTATTGATGCTTGATACAGAAATGTCAAAAGAAGATCATTACCATAGAATGCTGGCTAATATCTCTGGTGTTGAAATTAACAGAATCGCTAGTGGTAGATTTACTGAAAGCGAAATTGATAAAGAAAAAGTTTACAAAGCGGCAGAAAAACTTAAATCTATTCCATACCATTATATCAGTATTGCTGGAGAATCATTTGAAAACATTCTAAGTCAAATGAGAAAATGGATATATCAGTATGTTGGATTTGATGAAAATGGCCGAACTAATGATTGCCTAATTATCTATGACTATTTGAAATTAATGGGAAGTGAAGGCATTAGTGCTTCTATGCAAGAGTTTCAAGTTTTAGGATTTCAAATTACTCAATTGCATAACTTTACTGTTAAGTATGATGTTGCGTGCTTAGCTTTCGTACAGCTGAATAGAGATGGAGCTACGACCGAAGCGACTACAGTTGTTTCTGGATCTGATAGACTTATTTGGCTGTGTACAAGTTTTTCTATTTTTAAAATGAAATCTCCTGAAGAAATTGCTGCTGACGGCGAAGAAAACGGCAACAGAAAATTAGTTCCAGTTGTGGCACGCCACGGAGAAGGACTTGATGATGGCGACTACGTTAGTATGGTTATGCATGGTAGGTTTGGAAGAATTGAACAAGGTTTAACAAGAAACGAGATTCATGAAAACGACAGGATTAGAGAAGAAGGATTCGAAACAGATGCTATCGAATCAGAAAATATCTTCGATATGCAGCGAGATGCTGAATAAAGCAGAAGAGCTTTTACAACATTTTGGCATTGAATACGTGGAGTTTCAAAATAGATTTGCTTTTCCATGTCCTGTACATGGAGGAGATTCTTCTGAAGCCTGCTGTATTTTTACTGATGGAACTACTAGTAAAGGTAATTGGCAATGTTTTACTAGAGGTTGCCAAGAAGAATATATCGACAACTTATTTGGTTTCGTCAGGGGTTGTTTGTCATACGATAGCGGTAATAAAGTTTCCATGAGTGAAACCGCTGATTTTTGTTTAAAATTCCTTAACAAAGATATTGATGAACTAAGTGTTGTGCCTAAAAAGAAACTTAAAACTATAGATGTTTTTAATAGAAATATAGAAAGAACAGAAGGTTCGATATTAAGATCTGATATACGTAACAGGTTGAGCATACCTGCGGCATATTATTTAAATAGAGATTACAGTGAGTTAGTATTAGAAGCTTTTGATGTTGGCGAATGCACTACGAAAAATCAACCAATGTCAGGTCGTGTTGTAGTTCCAGTTTATGATGAAGAGTATAATTATGTAGGCTGTGTTGGGCGAGCAATCAAGGAACATCTTAAGCCAAAATGGCTGCATAGTCATGGTTTCAAAAAAAATGTTTTGTACGGGTTAAATCTTGCAAAAGAAGAGATAATGAATACAGCTACTGTTATTTTAGTTGAAGGCCAAGGAGATGTGTGGCGACTATTTGAAGCTGGTATTACCAACACTGTTGGTATTTTTGGATGTAGTTTGAACGAAGATCAACTTATATTATTAGAACGAAGCGGAGCGATGAACGTGGTAATACTTACTGATTACGATGACGCTGGTAAAAAAGCAGCTAGTCAAATCGTAAAAATATGCGGCAGAAGATTTAACTACATTCGTCCAGAAATGATTAGTGGTGTCAAAGATGTGGGCGATTTAACAGTGCAACAAATAAAACAATTTCTTTATCCACAATTAAAAGGATTTATAAATGAAAACTAAAATAATTGCTTTTGCTGGAGGCAAAGGTTGCGGAAAAACTACTAGCATGAACTTTTTACACGGTTATCAATTACGTGCTTATAATATTATTGATGACTTTGGAATATCAAATTCTGGTAGTTTATTTGTAAAAACAGAGATTGAACAAGATGGTAAAACAGAAATAGCGGATACATATTTAGATGTAAACAGGCAAGATTTAGAATTTATTGAATGGTGCATGTATAACGTGTGGCCCTTTGTTAAAAAATATTCTTTTGCAGATCCTTTAAAACAAATGGCGATTTCTTTGTTTGGATTAAAACATGAACAAGTATACGGAACTGAAGAGCATAAGAAACAAGTAGTGTCACGCTTGCGGTGGGAAAACATGCCGGGAGTAATTTCTGAGTCTGACGCTTTTCACTTAGAGAATGGCGGCCATCTTGATTTTACAGTGCATGATCCCGGCCCGATGACCGTTCGTGATTTCCTCCAGTATTTTGGCACAGATATTTGTCGTAAAATACGCGAAGATATTTGGGTTAATAGGTGCATTGAAGACATTAAGGCAGAAGAACCTTTGCTGGCTATCATCGACGATTGTAGATTTCTCAATGAAATTGAAGCGATTCAAGCTGTAGGAGGTAAAGTAATTGGATTGAATAGATCTGTATACGGAAAAGATACACATGAAAGCGAAACAGAAATTAAAAAGCATTGGGATAAACTTGATTATGTTATTGATAACAACGACATGAGCATTCATGAAACATGCAAAGAAATAATCAATGCAGTTGGGCATTTTGGCTGGCTGCAAGAGGCTATAAGATCAAATTCAAAAGACCCTACTAAAAGAAAAATTCACACGATTAAGGAAGATTAATGATAGTAACTTATATTCGTAGCTCTAGCTACAACAACTATGAGTATTGTCAGATGCAATACTTTATTACCTATGTTTTAGGTCACCAAAGTCTATCTGGCAAGAAGGCTCAGTTGGGTACAGTGGTCCATAAAGTTATGGAGGTTCTCGCCGCCTGCGCCAAAAAACTGCAAGAAAATGCCGATAAGAAAAGTTTGTATATCAATGATGACGCGGTAGGCAAGGTAAATTTTACTCCGAGATCTTTAACTACAAAAAAATTCGTTGCAAAAGTTTTAGATCTGAGCTATAAACACTATACAGAGAATTGCCATCACTCTTATAAACCTGCTGATTTTAAATTTTGTGAAGAGCAGGTCAAGACCGCGCTAGAGTTCAACGATGGACAATTCGATCCTCGCAATAGAAATATTGTAGATACCGAACCGCAATTTGATATTCCCATCGAAGAAGATTGGGCGAAGTTTAAATACAAAATGCCCAACGGAGAAACTATGGAAGGGCAGCTTGCAATCAAGGGGACAATCGATTTGGTTACTCAGGTTGATGATGGCGTTATCGAAGTTGTAGACTGGAAAACTGGGCGCAGGCTAAACTGGGCCACAGGAGAAGAAAAAACTTACGAAAAATTACTTGAAGATCCGCAACTCTTATTGTATAATTATGCTATATCCAAACTTTATCCTCAATATGAACAAGCAATCATGACGATATTTTATATTAGAGATGGCGGTCCTTTTAGCATGTGTTTTGATCAGTCAGATCAGGTTAAGTTTTTAGAAATGTTGAAAAATAGGTTTGGACAAATTCAACATAATGAATATCCTAGACCATGTAGCGCAAAGCGTTCACATTTCAAATGCACAAAACTGTGTCACTTTTATAAAAACAACTGGCCCGGAACCGACAAAACTATGTGCAACTATATAGAAGACCACCTACAGGCTTTTGGTCACGATGAAACAGTTGATAAGTGTACTAGAGAAGGATTTAATATTGGATATTATGAAGCCCCCGGTTGACAAACCACGTTTTGTATGTTATAATAAGCCGTAAAACAGCCGTTGTGAATCTAATTTTTTGAGGAACTTATGTGGAATCCACTTAATTGCAAAACACATTTCAGTCTCCAGCGTGGATTCTGTAAAACTGACAAGCTGGCAGAAAGATGCGTTGAATACGGATATACCGCTTGTGGAATAGCTGACTTTGAAAGCGTGTCTGGCGCTGTGGAATTCAGTGCAGACTGCAAAAAGCATGGCATCAAACCAATCATTGGCTGCGAGTTTGATGGATATATTTTGTATGCTAAAAATAAAAAGGGCTGGTTTGATCTAGTTCGGTATGTGTCCAATAAAAACTTGAATGTTTTAAAAGAAGTTGCTAAAGCTGGTAATGTTATATGTGTTACAAAAGAAAAGAACGGACTTGCGAAGCTATTTAAGCATAATCATCATCAGCTAGACTATGAAAACGAAGCGATTTACTATGTTGACCAAAGTGACGCTGATTGTCACCGAATTATGCTGTGCGGCAAACTAAAGACTACCCTCAAGAAAATTAAGAGCATAGAACATGATTACGAGCAATTTTTTAATGGTGAAGACAAGTGGTTTTTACCTGAGAAAAATGAGAGATCTACTGGATTTGGAATCGCTGACAAGTGTGAAGATTATGATCTTGCTGGACCTCCACTCCTACCAACGTTTGAATGTCCAGAAGGGTATAATGAAGATGAATATCTGACTCAGCTATGCAGGGACGGCTGGGCTAAACTTCTGCTGCCCTCAGGAAAAGTTAATGGCGAGTATCACAAAAATATTTATGCGGATAGAGTAAAACATGAACTCAAAGTTATTTTTAAAGCTCAACTATCTGGATATTTTTTGATTGTTCAGGATATTATTAAATGGGTGCGTGAACAGGGCTGGCTTGCTGGTCCGGGCCGAGGATCAGCCGCAGGATGTTTGGTATCGTATCTACTGGGGATTACAGAAGTAGACCCTATAGAGTATGATCTTATTTTTGAGCGATTCTACAATGAAGGTAGAAATACTGAGGGCAACGTGGCGATCCCCGATATTGATATGGATGTTCCCGCAGAACGCAGAGATGAAGTTATTGATTACATCAAACAAAAATATGGCGCAGACAAAGTAGCACAGATGATTACGTTTGGCCGATTACAGGGACGCGCGGCACTAAAAGAAGTGCTAAGAATTAATGAAAGTGTGTCATTTGCTGAAATGAATGCTATAACAGATTGTATAGCTGATGAAGCAATGATTTCTGATCAGTTAGAATTGATGGATGACAAATCTGTTATTGGTTGGACTTTGCAAAACAACCCTGACGATTTAAAAAATTATTGCTACTATAATGATCAAGGTGAACTACAAGGTCCACTTGCAAATATTTTTGAACAAGCAATTAACATTGAGGGGACTAATAAGTCGCAAGGTAAACATCCCGCCGGTGTTATTATTTCAAGTGTAAGTTTGTCAGATGTTTGTCCTATGACTGAAGACAAAGATGGCAATCCTGTCGTAGCGTTTGAAATGAACGCATTAGAATTTCAAGGACATATAAAATTTGATGTTCTGGGGATTGCATTGTTAAGCAAGGTAATGGAGGTGTGTAATGATTGACACAAGAGCTGACTATAAATCTGTCATTTTTTCTGGATGCTCAATTGAATCCCGAGGAGTTTCTGTTTGTAATTTAGAAGACTTTATGATAGGTAATTTTATTCCACGGGCTAAATATCAAGTTTGGTCTGATCGTCACAAGTTTTACAGACTTTATCATAACATTGATGAAGCTGTAGAAAAATTTATTGAGCTTAGGAGAAAAAGATGAATTACAGGGATATAATTGTGTTCGATTTTGAGACCACAGGTCAGAACCCTTACAAGTGCCAGCCGACTCAGATTGCTGCTGTGGCTATTCATGCTAGAAAATTAACACTTCAACCCGGAGGAGTTTTTGAAAGCAAGATCCGCTGCATTGTCGATGACGAGAAAGCAATTGCTGCTGGTTTTGATCCTGTTGAAGATAAAGCCCTTGAGGTTACTAGAAAAACCAGAGAGGAAATCGCAAAAGGCCCGATGCCTAAAACGGTTTGGAAAAAGTTTGGGCAGTTTTGTGATAAATTTAATTTTAAGGGTAGCAACTGGACCGCACCTATTGCTGCTGGCTACAATATCAATAATTATGATATGCCGATTGTTAACAGAATGTGTAAGGCTTTTGGACCTTGGGATGATAAACGACAAGAACAAAAGCTTTTCAATCCTATTTTTACTATGGATGTGATGCAGCATATTTACTGCTGGTTTGAAAACAATCCAGATGTTAAGGGTTATAATATGGACTACATGCGTGATTATTTTTCAATCCCCAAAGACAATGCTCACGACGCATTGCAAGATGTCAAAGATACTGCAAATATTTTAATTAAGTTTCTAGTAATGCAAAGAAACTTATCTGAAAAAATTGTATTTGAAAAGGCGTTTGCAAATGGAAAACTTTACATATAAAACATGCAGTAAGTGTAAACAACATCTGCCGACAACAAACTTCAGTAAAAGAGGTGGGGAAAACTACTTGAGGACAGAATGTAAAGATTGCAATAAGTATTTAAGTAAAAGAAGGAAAGAACTTCGGGCCAAATATGGGCAACCGCCAGAAGATTACGAGTGTCCAATTTGTGGAAGAACAGCACCGGAAGTCTCTGGCGAGGGTAGTAAAAGAGCAGCACCTTTTGTTGTTGACCACTGCCACGCAACAGATGTTTTCAGGGGGTGGTTATGTCATAAATGCAATAGAGGTATTGGAGCATTTGGCGACGGTGTTGAAGGGTTACAAAGAGCAATTAACTATTTGAGAAAAGATAATGTTTAATATTAATAATTTTGACGACTCGGAAGTTTGGGACTTGATTTGCGCTGGCGATACTAAAGGCGTGTTCCAGCTTGAATCTAATCTAGGTAAAAAATGGGCCAAAGAAAGTCAGCCCAGAAACATTAAAGAGCTTGCGGCACTAATTAGCCTAATTCGTCCCGGAACATTGTTGGCTAAACATAAAAGCGGCAAGAATATGACTGAAATTTACTGTCTTAGAAAAAGTGGAGCGGCTGATTTTCCTGTACAGTATGATCATGAATCGCTAGAGCCAATCTTAAAAGAAACTTATGGAGTGCTTGTTTATCAAGAACAGTCCATGCAGATTGCTCAAAAGTTGGCAGGTTTTGATCTTAAAGAAGCTGATGCTCTCCGCAAAGCTATTGGTAAAAAGAAAGCCGACTTGATGGAGAAAGTAAAGAAGTCTTTCCTAGAGGGCGCGGAAAATAAAGGAATCGTTACTAAGGAAATTGCGGAAGAAATTTTTGCAAATATTGAGAAGTCTAATCGCTACGCTTTTAATAAGTCGCACGCTGTAGCTTATGCTATTAATGCGTATTGGTCGGCGTACTGCAAGCATCATAGAAGAAAAAAGTTTTATAAAGTTTGGCTAGATGGTTCTAAAGGCAAACCAAAAGAAGATATTGAAAAAAGGCAATTAATTATGGATGCCCGAAGAGCAAACATTGATGTCTATCCCCCAAGATTAAATCATCTACATGCTAATTTTACTATAGATGAAAATCGAAACATTATTTATTATGGATTAAACTATATCAAACATGTAGGCACAAAAGAATGTGAAAAACTTGCAAACATAGGAGATGTTTCAGAATACACATGGATGGACTGCTTATGTAATATTATTTACAAACTCAAGATAAATAAAAGGTCAGCAATCGCACTAATTTCTGTAGGGGCATTTACTGGTAAAAACAACCGAGAATATCGTCAGCAAATGTTGTATGAGTTCGACAGCTGGAAAGACCTTACCGCTAGAGAGCAACTAGCTATCGTGGAAGCTCATAATGAAAAAAAGGGCGGCCTTAAAAACTTGTCTGAAGGTATCGAGGCTATGACACAAAAAATAAAAGTGAAATCTAAAAGGCTGGATACTGTTATGGATATTAAAAAGTCTATAGATAATCCTTTTTATAATTTAGAAGATGAGTCGTCTGTCATAGCAACTTCTGAAGAAAAATATATGTCGTGCAGTCTGACTTGTAGTAAAGTTGATGGTTTGGGTGCAAATATTTACATTAATTTGTGCAAAGATATCATAAATGAGACGATAATAGGTAAAGCAACCCTTGCTGTTGAAATTGAAAGAATTAAAGTTATAAAAACTAAAAATGGCAACGAAATGGCCTTTTTGACTGTTGAAGATTCTAGTGGTAGTTTAGATTCTGTTGTTGTATTCCCAGATCCTTGGAACAAACATAAAAATCTTCTAATTGAAAAAAATACAGTTTCAATAATAGGTGAAGTTAAGCAAAGAGATAGGGGTAGCTTTATTGTTAACGAAGTTAAACAAATTTGAAAGGCATACATGAATAAATGTATATTCTTAGGAAGATTGACATCTCCGCCAGAAATCTATATTGATGAAAATAACAATACTCCAGTAATAAATTTTGAACTAGAAATAGAAGAGTTTCGTCGAGATAACAAAGGTGAAAAAAGAAGAATTCTAACTTACTTATATTTTCAAGCATGGGACACTGCGGCGCTAACTATAGAAAAGTGGGCAAAAGACGGATGTTTAATGTCTATTGAATCTTCTGCTAGAATTGATGATGATGACAACACTTATTTCAGAGTAACAAACTTTAAGATACTATGAGAAAAAAAAGAATACTATGGGTCAATGAAGCTTCTTGGAAGAATACAGGATACTCTGTTTATGGAAGAGAAGTGTTGAGCCGAATGTGTAAAGTGCCCGAATTTGAAGTGGCTGAATTGGCATGTTATGCTACAAAAGAAGACGCTCAAAAAAATCCACGAGAATGGTTTGTTTTTCCTAACAATCCGGGGGAAAAATCAGAAGATTATGACACATACATTAATTCTCCTAATTTAACATTTGGAGAATACACATTTAATAGTGTATGTTTAGATTTCAAACCTGATATTGTAATGGATATTAGGGATTGGTGGATGTTCGAATATCAACAAAGATGTCCATTTAGAGATTTTTTCCATTGGGCAATTATGCCTACAGTCGATGCAATGCCTCAAAATCCTCAGTGGATTAATACATTCGCCACAGCTGATTCAGTAATGACATATTCTGAATTTGGTAGAGATACTATTTTAAATCAATGTAATAAAATTAAATTTGTAGATATAGCATCGCCAGCTGCCAGCGATGATTTTTTTCAGGTCTCTTGTAAGGCTACACATAAAGATGAAATGGGTTTAGACAGTGACACTTTCATTATTGGAACTGTCATGAGAAACCAAAGAAGAAAATTATACCCAGACTTATTTAAATGTTTTAAGCGATTATTAAAGAAAACAAAACATTCGAACATATTCCTGCACTGCCATACATATTACCCAGATATAGGATGGGAAATACCACACCTTCTAGATATGTTTGAGCTGAACAACAGAGTATTGTTCACATACAAGTGTCAACATTGCGATCATGTATCAGTAGATTTTTATCGAGACTCAGCATCGTACTGCAACAAATGTGGTAATTTTTCCAAGAGTTTTGTGGGAATTAAAAATCCTATTGATGAAAAAGAATTAAATAAAATATACAACTTATTTGATATTTATGTTCAATACGCTAATAGCGAAGGATTTGGTATGCCTCAATTAGAAGCGGCTAGTTGTGGGCTTCCAATTGTAACTGTAGATTACTCGGCTATGCAATCTGTAGCGAATAACATAAACGCTTATACAGTATCACCTATAGAACTCTCTATGGAGTGCGAAACAGGATGTTATAGGGCAATTCCAAACAACGAAGAACTAGTTCTTATTTTAGAAAAAATGATACAAAACCGTCATACATTAACGGCTAAAGGTTCGTCAATCAAGGAAAAATCTAAACAGCAATATAACTGGGATAAAACTGCTCAAATATGGATTGATCATTTTAGGACTATCCCCATAAGAGACTGGTCAGAAACATGGCATTCTCCGCCAGATATTAAAACTCCCACACAGACCATTCCTGCTGACATGATAGATATTGTTGATCAGGTAAACTATTTATTTACCTATGTATTACATAAACCAGAATGGATTGGAAATTACTTTTGGGCAAAAACAATTAAAGACTGTACATTTGGTTATCGCGCTAAAAACGCTGAAGAAGATTATTATTTTAACGAATCTCACAAGCCAAACTTACATAGGTATGAACCTTTCGATATTTCCAAAGCTGGTTTTGATTTCACTAATTTTAGAAACCAATGGAATCAATGGGAGCAAATAAGAGCTGAGTCAATCAATAAGTCTCTTGCGACAGGAGGTGGCGAATGAAGGTGTTATACATCGGTCACTACAGAGACGGCACAGGGTGGGGTAATGCCGCTGTTAACAATATTTTAGCTATGGATGCAGCGGGAATAGATGTTGTACCTAGAGCTATTACTTACAACAAGGTAGACTCATCATATCCCGATAAAATTAAAGAACTAGAACTACAAGATGACTCAGACTGCGATGTAGTTATACAGCACACTATTCCTACTAATTATAATTATGACTCAAATTACAAGAACATTGGTTGTTTTTGTGTTGAATCAGACTGCATGAAATCAACAGGTTGGGTTCAACATCTTAACCTTATGGATGAAGTATGGGTTCCTTGCAGAACAAACAAAATCATAGCGGAGAAATCTGGTGTAACTGTTCCTGTAAAAGTTGTGCCCTACAGTATAGATATTTCAAAATATAAAGAAACTAACGGCGAAAAAATTAAAGAACTAAATGATAATTTTACCTTTGGATTTGTTGGTGAATTTATAGAAAGAAAAAACTTAAAAGCACTGGTAAAGGCGTTTCACATTGAATTCAACCCTAAAGAGCGTGTCAACTTGTTTATTAAAACTTCCAAAACTTCACTGGAAAGCGCTCAAAAATATTTACACCATATAAAAAACGGTTTGAAAATTAGGCAACATTACAGAGAAGAAGTTATTGTTGCAGGAATGATGGACGAGAAAAACTATATATCTGTTTTAAATCAGATTGATTGTTTCGTTATGCCTAGTCGCGGAGAATCATTTTGTATTCCGGGGCTTGAATGTATGGCGCTTGGAAAACCATCAATTTATACAGAGGGAACTGGAATGGATTACTTAGTCGGACATTCTGTAGAATCTTATAAAACCCCCTGTTTCGGAGCTGTGGATACAATGTCATATATAGATACTGCTGAGTCAAACTGGTTAGAAATCGACGTAATTAAACTTGCAAAAACCATGCGGCAAGTGTATAATGATTACGATAAAGAAACATTAAGCAAGAAATGCAAAGCGGCGGCTTCGACACTAAGTCATCAAAAAGTGGGAAATATTATAAAGGAATATTTAAATGACAGCTAGTGCTAATCAAAGAAGTGTCCGCTCTATTATGAAAAAAATAAATCGCGGTGACAAATTAAATATTCTTACCTTCCCAACTCACGAAAGGTATGAATCTAATCTTTGTAAGACAGGACATGATTTTTACGCATTGAAATATGGAAAACCGTGGAATGAATCATACGCTCCTGTTCCAGACAATTATTACATTGTCGATAGTATTCCTGAAGATGTTGATTTTGACATTTTTTTATCGCACACCAGTTGTGACAGAATACAATTGGCTCATGATATACTTTCGCAAACTTCTACAGATTGTATTGAACATTTAAATAAATTATCTATACCAATATTAAGACACTGCCATATTCTTCCAAATCCTAATGCAGAAAAGCTAGATGACTTACTTGACAGCTACAAAAAAATACCTGTTAATAGAAGTTCTTTTATTTCAGACTATAACAGATCTGCGTTTGGATATGATGAATCTAACGCGGATATCGTAGAGCATGGAATTGATTCTGATTTTTGGTGTCCAGATGAAAGACCTAGAAAAAATGTATGCTTGTCAGTTGTGAATGACTGGATCAATAGAGATTGGTGTTGCGGCTTTGCCTTATGGGGTGCTACAGTGCTGGCAAATACACCGCATCAATTGCCTATTGCTGTTTACGGAGACACGCCGGGACTTTCTGAATCAGCTAAAGACACCAATCACTTGAGAGATATTTATAGAAATGCTTCTGTTTTCCTGAATACATCTTTAATTTCTCCTGTGCCAACAGTTTTGATGGAAGCTATGTCTTGTGGTTGCGCCATTGTTTCTACGCAAAATTGCATGATACCAGAAATTATAGAACACGGAGTAAATGGATATATGGCAAACGATCCAAATGAATTAAGGAATTATTGTATTAAGCTGCTTGAAAATCCAAGTCTAGCTAGAAAAATGGGAGACGCTGCTAGAGATACTATTGTGTCAAAATTTAGTCTAACTAGATTTGTCGAAAACTGGAATAACTTGTTATATAAAACAATAGGAGAATACAATGAAGGTTTACTTGGGCGCTGATTCAAAAAATGGATATGAAGATATTCCTAATTTTGCACTATTGGGACAAAGAGTTTTAGATGCAGAAGCTTTAGAAATATATTGTGATAAATTTCTATCTAGATTTAGCTTCTCAGAAGTTCCGAAAGTGTTAGAGTTAATTCTTAAAAAACTTAGGATTGGAGGTGTCTTAAGAGTAGAGGAAAACGATTTTCAATCTATTTCACGTCAAATATTTAGAGAAGAGACTCCAATAGATGTAATAAATAATCATGTTTTCCCAACTAGTGGAGTTATGACTAAATGTATGTTGAGTTTTAGATCTGTCAAGGATCTTATTCCAGAATCTTTTGAATTGACAAAAGCGCATTTTGGTTCGCATACATTTTCATTAGAAGTAAGGAGAATTAAATGAGTGACAAAATGGTTACACATTGCAAAGGATGTGTTTTTGTAAAACAAGAAAATAAAGACTCCGAGCAGCAAGGTTGTTCTTTAGGAAAAGTTAAAACTTTAGATAACATAGGAATTCAAGATAATTATTATTTATTAAATAGATTCTGTAATACATATCGTCCTCAAGAATGGATGGATGAACTACCGTTTGAAGAACAGCTCAATATTAATGA